>Ga0114974_10000316_pt1 | contig 40942 bp, 42 predicted proteins | sample S_130206_EF_Meta_FD_87318 | JGI IMG/M metagenome (GOLD analysis project Ga0114974, IMG submission 87318) | Freshwater microbial communities from Lake Simoncouche, Canada to study carbon cycling - S_130206_EF_MetaG | ecosystem: Environmental > Aquatic > Freshwater > Lake | place: Lake... | reverse complement strand
TTCGTCGTCGGTCTTGGCCGTCGTGGTGATGCTGATATTGAGACCGCGCAAAGCGTCAACCTTGTCGTACTCAATTTCAGGGAAAATGATTTGCTCTTTCACGCCGACGTTGTAGTTGCCACGGCCGTCAAAAGCACGACCAGAGATACCACGGAAGTCGCGTACACGGGGCAGGGCCACGGTAACGAAGCGGTCGAGAAATTCATACATTTGCACGCCACGCAATGTGACCATGCAACCAATGGCTTGGCCTTCGCGGATTTTGAATCCAGCGATTGGCTTTTTGGCCTTGGTGACCACAGGTTTTTGGCCTGCGATTTTAGTGAGATCACTCACGGCGTTGTCCATGACCTTTTTGTCGGCAACGGCTTCGCTCACACCCATGTTGAGTGTGATTTTGGTGATGCGAGGAACTTGCATGACCGACTTGTAACCAAACTTGGTCATCAGCTCGGGGGCAATTTTTTCGCGGAATTGTTGTTGGAGACGTGCCATTTTTATGCCACCTTGATTTCTTCGCCGCTGGACTTGTAAACGCGAACGCGTTTGCCATCGGCCGACAACTTCACACCCACGCGATCAGCCTTGCCTGTGACACCATTGAAAATGGCCACATTGGACTGATGAATAGGCATCGTTTTTTCGATGATGCCGCCATTGGTACCCTTCATAGGGTTTGGCTTGGCATGCTTTTTAACCAAGTTGATGCCCTCGATCACCAGATGTGAATCATCGGCACGAAGCGACACGGTGCCGCGTTTGCCTTTGTCACGACCGGCGATGACGATCACTTGATCACCTTTGCGAATCTTGTTCATGGCTTGTCCTTAAAGAACTTCAGGTGCCAAGGACACGATCTTCATGAACTTCTCAGTGCGCAATTCGCGTGTCACTGGGCCGAAGATGCGGGTGCCGATAGGCTCCAATTTGGCATTCAGCAAAACTGCTGCGTTGCCATCGAATTTAACGAGCGAGCCATCACCACGGCGAATGCCCTTGGCTGTTCGCACAACCACAGCACTGTAAACCTCGCCTTTTTTGACGCGGGCACGGGGCGCAGCCTCTTTGATGCTCACTTTGATAATGTCGCCAACACTGGCGTAACGACGCTTAGAACCGCCAAGCACCTTGATGCAAAGGACGGATTTAGCGCCGGTGTTGTCGGCAACATCCAACCGAGTTTCTGTCTGAATCATTTCAATATTTCCCAACTTGCACCTTGTGCACCTTAGTCATCAGAACTTATTTAGCGCTTGTTCAGCGATTTAAAGCTTGACCACTCAAGGCACCAAGATCAGTCTTGGACCCGTCATCCACACCACGAACCACTCGCAGCGCTTTTGTTTGGGTAGATAACTCCGCTTTTGAAGAAGCGAAGCCCGCGATTGTTACAACATTTTTAGGCTGTGTCAACACCCTTGGGGCCAAAAACCCCTCAATTTGGCTAATTTTTGAGCACTTGCTGCAAATTTTGGGTGGCTGCACCCAGGTCAATGCGCGCTATGGCCCCAATTGATAGGCTTTTGCCAGGGACTCGAACAAGGCCAATTGAGGGTCACGCCCAATTTCCTCATTCAATAGATGCGCCACGAGCGGAGCGGCCTGCAGGGCAGCGCTGGCGTCCAAAAACAGCAGGCGATTGCGCCTGGCCAAGACATCTTCCACGGTTCTCGCATATTCATAGCGCGCTGCAAACCGGACCATGGCCTCACTCAAATGGGGTGCCAGCCAGTTTTCGGCGCCCTCAATGTCTTGCAATGCAGCGGCATCAGATCCATAAGCCGAATAGGCAGAATGGCTTGCACCGGCACCATGGCCCCCATTGGCGGGCAAGGGTCCAGATTCGGCCATGGCCTGAGCGCCCCACAAAGGCATGTTGGCCGTGACATCTTCGGTGCTGAGCGACAACAACTGCGCTTTTCGAATCGATTGCATCACATCGGCTGCCATGGCTCTGTAGGTGGTCCATTTCCCGCCGGTCACGGTCACCAGGCCGTTAACGCCGACCTTGACAGTATGTTCACGGCTGACATTTTGCGTGGCGGCCGAGGCCTCCGAAGGCGCTTCTGCTGCTTGGTTGGCCAATGGCCGCAAGCCCGCCCACACACTGGTCACATCACTGCGTTTGGGCACCTTGGCCAAGTAATAGACGGTCTCATTGAGTATCTGTCCTACCTCATCCTCTAAGGCTTGAGGCTCCCATTCAACAGACGCCTTGGGCGTATCGGTGGTCCCCAGCAAAACCTTGCCCTGCCAAGGGACGGCAAACAACACGCGGCCGTCTTGCGTATGAGGCACCAACAAAGCCGATTCGCCGGGCCAAAATGAAGCATCCACGACCAGGTGCACGCCTTGGCTTGGTCGGATGGTCTGCGCGGCAGTCGCATCAGGGCCGAGCTTTGACTTGGCTGGCAACATGGCCTCAATTTGATCGACCCAAACGCCTGCCGCATTGACCACACACCGCGCATTGACCTTGTGCTCGATACCGGTCTCTTGGTCTTGGCAAGTTAAGCCCCGCACCTGGCCTGTATCGGCATTTGTTAACAATCGGGTCACAGGCATGTGGTTGAGCAAGAGTGCGCCCTGCGATGCAGCGGTTCGAGCCAATGACAAGGCCAAGCGCGCATCGTCAAATTGACCGTCCCAATATTGAACGCCACCCACCAAGCCAGCCGATTTGACACCTGGCACGGCCTTGAGTGTTTCTGCGCGGCTTAAAAATTGAGTGGCTCCGAGCCTGGCAGAACCGGCCAATATGTCATAAAGTTTCAAGCCGACACCGTAGAAAAACTGGTCGAAGCGGCGGTAGGCAGGCATGACAAACGGCATGGCATGGGCCAGGTGAGGCGCGTTTTGAAGCAAGCGCTTGCGCTCCCGCAAGGCCTCCCAGACCAAGGGCAAATGGCCCTGAGCTAAATAGCGAACACCGCCATGAACCAATTTGGTGGACCGAGACGACGTTCCCTTGGCAAAATCATGCGCCTCTAAAAGCACCACTTTCAAACCACGCGCGGCAGCGTCCAGCGCAGTGCCCAACCCCGTAGCGCCGCCACCCACAATGGCGAGATCGAACATTTCGTTTTGTTCGAGGCGAGCAATAAGCTGCGCCCGCTCTGTGAGCAAAGGCTTCATGAAAAAATGCTCATTCTTGGGCCCATGCCCGAGAGCGATCAACCGCTTGACGCCAACGTGCGAAGCCTTTTTGTCTAGCGACAGCTGAGACTTGTGGTTCAAAACGGCGGTCTTGCGCCCACTGCGAAGCAATTTCCTCTGCATTTTTCCAAAAGCCTGTGGCCAGTCCCGCCAAGTAAGCAGCCCCCAGCGCTGTTGTTTCTGTCAGACGCGAGCGAACCACAGCCACGCCCAATGCATCGGCCTGCATCTGCATCAAAAGATTGTTTTGGCTGGCACCTCCATCGACACGCAACTCGGTGAGCGGCAAACCGCTGTCTTTGGACATGGCTTGAAACACATCGGCCACCTGCCATGCGATGGCTTCCAAAGCGGCCCTTGCGATGTGCGCACGGGTCGTGCCGCGCGTCATGCCAATCAAGGTGCCGCGCGCATGCCCGTCCCAGTCGGGTGCACCCAAACCTGCAAAAGCGGGAACCAAATAAACATCGCCGCTGTTGGTGACGCTGGCCGCCAAGGCCTCGACATCGCTTGCTTTTTGAATGATTTGCAATCCATCGCGCAACCACTGAACCGTGGCACCCGCCATGAACACGGAACCTTCTAGGGCATATGCAGTGGGAAAGGCTGCCACTTGAGGCCCTTGCCAGGCCACGGTGGTGAGCAATTGATTGCGGCTTTGTACCGCAACAGCCCCTGTGTTCATGAGCATGAAGCAACCCGTACCATAGGTATTTTTGGCCATCCCGGGTGCAAAACAGGCTTGGCCAAAGGTGGCCGCTTGTTGATCGCCGGCCAAGCCCGCGATGGGCACGGCAACCCCCAATAAATCAGGCGTTGTGGTGGCCAGCACACCTGAACTGGGCACCAGCTTAGGCAACACATTGACGGGGATATTGAAGCGTTTTAAAAGTGCGTCATCCCACGTTTGGGTGTGCAAGTTGAACAGCAGCGTGCGTGACGCATTGCTGGGATCGGTGGCATGCACTCGTCCGCCCGTGAGTTGCCAAACAAGCCAAGTGTCGATGGTGCCAAAGGCCAAATGGCCTTGCGCTGCCAAGCGCCTTGCGCCCGGTGTATGGTCAAGCAGCCATGCAATTTTGGTGGCCGAGAAATAAGCATCCAAGACCAATCCGGTTTTTTTCTGAATCTCGAGGCCATGACCTTGTAGCTTCAGTTGATCGCAAAGCGCTGCCGTTCTGCGATCTTGCCAAACAATGGCGGGGGCAATGGGTTGGCCGGTTCGACGGTCCCACAAGACCGTGGTTTCGCGCTGGTTGGTGATGCCCATCGCTTTGATTTGATGGGCGGTGATGCCTGCCACCTGCAGAACCTCTTGCATGACTTTTTTCTGGGTCTGCCAAATTTCGAGTGCGTCGTGCTCAACCCAGCCTGGCTTTGGGAAATGCTGCGTGAATTCTTGTTGAGCAGTGGCAACGGGCAGGCCATCGTGGTTGAACAGCACCGCCCTTGAACTGGTGGTGCCTTGGTCAAGTGCAAGGATGTACGTCATAGGTCCAAGGTTAACCGAAACAGGCGCTCTGAAAAAGAGACAATATGCCCATCAAGTTCCGCTTATTTTATTTCCAAAGAATCCATCATGACCTTATCGGCTCAACCAGATTTCAAGCAAACTTGCTTGGCCTTCATCGGCGGCGGCAACATGGCGAGCGCCATTTTGGGTGGCTTGATGCGCGAAGGACTTGCACCCCAACAAGTGATGGTGATTGAACCCTTTGCAGAAACAGCTTCCAAATTGAAAGCCGAATGGGGCGTCGAAGTTGCCGCTTCAGCCCACAGCGGTTTGGCGCAAGCCGGTATGGTCATCTGGGCAGTGAAACCTCAAATTTTCAAAGAAGCGGCATTGTCTGTTACTGCCTTCACGCCCAAGGCCCTTCACGTGTCTGTGGCCGCAGGCATTCGCAGCGACAGCATTGCGCGTTGGTTGAACACAGAGCGTATCGTCCGCACCATGCCCAATACACCTGCACTGGTGGGGCAAGGCATCACAGGCATGTTTGCTCGTGAAGGAGTTTCTGCGCAAGACAAAGCTTGGGTGGCGCAAGTGCTACGAAGCACCGGCGAATGGCTTTGGGTGAAACAAGAATCCGACTTGGATGCGGTCACAGCCTTGTCCGGCTCTGGTCCGGCGTATGTGTTTTATTTCTTGGAGGCCATGACGGAGGCGGGTGTGAAAATGGGTTTGTCGCCAGAGCAGTCTGACCATTTGGCCAAGGCCACATTCGGTGGCGCCACACATTTGGCGCGACAGTCTGCGGAAACTCCGCAAGTCCTGCGCGAACGCGTCACGTCAAAAGGCGGAACCACCTTTGCGGCCTTGACCTCTTTGTCTGAGGATCATGTGAAGGAAGCTTTTGTGAAAGCCATGCTGGCTGCCCAAAAACGTGCTGGCGAATTGGGTGATGAATTCGGCAAAGGCTGAACTAAAGATAATGAAGTACCACGCCCACAAACACAGCAAAACCAACCCAATGGTTCAAGCGAAACGCCTGAAAGCAGCCCTCGCGATTTCGGTCTTTGATGAGCAAAAAATGCCACGCAGCCTGTAAAGCGGCTGCGGCCAATCCCGCGCCCAAAAGCGGTTCTTGCAGGGCGTCCAAGACCACGCCCCAAATGACAATAAAGAGCGTGTAAAAAATCATGATGGCAGGCACATCCCATTCACCCAAAGTGATCGCCGATGTTTTCATGCCGATCTTTAAGTCGTCATCACGGTCCACCATGGCGTACTCGGTGTCATAGGCCAAGACCCAAAACAAATTGCCCAACAAAAGCGCCCACGCCTGCCAAGGTACTTCGCCCGTCACGGCAGCAAACGCCATGGGAATGCCAAAGCTGAACGCCACACCCAACACCGCTTGCGGCATGGCCAAATAGCGCTTGGCATAGGGATAAGCAAGCGCTACTGCCAATGCGGCAAACGACCATGCCAGCGTTTCAGCGCGCAAGCTCAAGACCAATCCAAAGGCCAACAGTGCCAGCAAAGCGCCAAACCCCAAAGCCTCTTTGACACTGATGCGTCCGCTCGTCACTGGACGCTCTGCGGTTCGCTTGACATGGCGATCAAAGTTGCGATCGGCCACATCGTTCAAACAGCAACCCGCGCTGCGCATGAGGATGGTGCCCAGGGTAAAGACACCCAACAAATGCCATCCCGGATAGCCGCCCGCAGCCACCCACAAGGCTGCCAATGTGGGCCACAACAGCAAGAGCCACCCGGCTGGCCGATTCCAGCGAATCAAATCTAAATACAAGGCCAACTTTTCACGCATGAGGCGCCAACATTCTGTCAAAGCTTGTCGTCAAGACAAGCGAGTCACACCCGGCAGCTCGCAGGCATAAATGGCATTTCGAAGGGCGGCAATGGCCTCATAGCGCGTGAAGCTTTTTCGCCAAACCAAGACCACCCGACGCGTAGGCGGCAAGCCGCCCGCCTCATCCACAATGGGCAAATAATGCACATCTGGATCCTCATTTTTTTTCCGTTGTGGCCGCTGAGACAAGGCCTGTGCCGGCACCGACAAACGGGGCACCAACGTCACCCCCATGCCTGCAGCCACCATGTGCTTGATGGTTTCCAAAGATGAGCCCTCAAAGCTTTTGCGGATGCCTTCTGCATTGCTGGAAAACCTGGCAAATTCAGGACACACTTCCAGCACATGATCGCGAAAACAATGGCCATTGCCTAGCAACAACATGGTCTCATTTTTCAATTGATCGGCTGTGATCGATTTTTGTTGGGCCAACTTGTGAAGCCCAGGCAATGCCGCCATGAACGGCTCGTCGTACAAAGCTGCCGTGGCCAGGCCCACGTCAGGAAAAGGTTCTGCCAAGATGGCGCAATCAATCTCACCTGCCCGCAGCATTTCCATTAATTTCGCCGTGAAATTTTCTTGCAATATTAAAGGCATTTGAGGTGTTCTCTTCATTGCCTGTCGCATGAGATCCGGCAACAAGTAAGGGCCAATGGTGTAGATCAGGCCCAATCGCAAAGCGCCCGCCAAAGGGTCTTTGCCGCGCTTTGCAATTTCCTTGATTTCTGCCGCCTGCTCCAGCACCCTTTGTGCATGGCGAATGATTTCTTCGCCCAAGGGGGTGACGCTTATTTCATTGGCGTTGCGTTCAAATAACTTGACGTCCAGTTCTTCTTCCAACTTTTTAATGGCCACCGACAAGGTGGGTTGTGAGACAAAGCACGTCTCAGCAGCCTTGCCAAAGTGCAATTCTCGCGCCACGGCCACAATGTATTTGAGCTCTGTCAGGGTCATGCCAATTTCTCAAGCTTTCAAAAACTCAGATTTTCCACCCAACCACCGTGCGATGTGTCGCTCGGCCAATCCAGGCTCATTTTCCAACATCCACGGTGCAACTTGACGTGCCCATTCCAACAAATTTTCGTCAGTGGCCAAATCTGCAAAGCGCAGCAATGCGGCCCCCGATTGTCGCGCTCCCAGAAATTCACCAGGCCCCCTGATTTCCAAATCACGCCTGGCAATTTCAAAGCCATCGTTAGTGTCCACCATGGCGCGCAGTCTCTCTCTTGCAGTTTCACTCAGTCGGCCGCCCTCTGGGGTCCCGTAAAGTAAGACACATGCTGATGCTGCCGCGCCACGGCCCACACGTCCGCGCAATTGGTGGAGTTGGCTGAGACCAAATCTTTCTGCATGCTCAATCACCATCAAGGAAGCATTGGGGACATCAACGCCTACTTCAATGACGGTGGTACTGACCAAGACCCCCATGACGCCTTGTGTAAATTTCGCCATGACATCGCGCTTTTCAAGGACCGACATGCGCGAATGCAGCAAGCCCACAAGGCTGCCGGGCAAAACAGCCGACAAGGCTTCGTGGGTGGCAGTGGCATTGGTCAAATCCAAAGCCTCACTCTCCTCAATGAGCGGGCACACCCAATAAACCTGACGACCCTCTGCCAACTGCGCACCAATGCGCGCAACAACGTCTTCGCGTCGGCTGTCTGAAATGACTTTGGTCACAACAGGTGTGCGACCCGGTGGCAATTCGTCAATGACGGAAACCTCCAAATCGGCGAAATAACTCATCGCCAAAGTTCGGGGAATCGGCGTGGCGGTCATCATGAGCAAATGTGGCTCCATGCCGACATCCTCCATTTTTTCTCTCAAGGCCAGTCGCTGCGCCACACCAAATCGGTGTTGTTCATCAATCACAGCCAAGGCCAGATTTTTAAATTTCACTTGTGCTTGGATCACAGCATGGGTGCCCACGATCAAGGCCGCTTCACCCGACTCAATCAAGGACAACATCTCCGTGCGTTCTTTCTTCTTTTGACTGCCGGTGAGCCAAGCCACGCGAACGCCCAATGGCGCCAACCAGCCCACAAGTTTGACGAAGTGTTGTTGGGCCAAAATTTCAGTGGGGGCCATCAAGGCACACTGCCATCCCGCATCAATGGCCAACATGGCGGCCAAGGCGGCCACCACCGTTTTACCCGCGCCAACGTCACCCTGCAACAATCGGTGCATGGGCACCGCGCGAGACAAATCATTGGCAATTTCTTGCCCCACTCTCGCCTGTGCTGCAGTGAGTTGAAACGGTAAAGTTTGTTGAAGTTTGTCATGCCAAGCACCGTGTCGCCGGATCAAGGCCGGAGCTCGCAATGTGTCGCGCTCTTGCTTGGCCATGCGCTGCGACAACTGCTGCGCCAGCAACTCTTCGGCTTTCAATCTTTGCCAGGCTGGATGGGTGCGATCTTCCAGCGCAGCGAGGGAAACATCGGGCGTTGGATGGTGCAAAAAGAGAAGCGCTTCGCGCAAGCTGTGAATTTTTTTGCCTCTGGGCGATTCAGGCCAAGCCAATTTTGCAGGCAAGGTCTCGCGCAAATCAGCACGTGCCATCGCCCCGGCAATGACACGGCGTATATAGGCCTGCGGCAAGCCGGCCGAGGTGGGATAAACCGGCGTCAACTCGGCGGGCAATTCGCCCGCAGCGGGTTTGAACGCGGGATGCATCATGGTGAAACCTGAAAACCCTCCGCGCACTTCACCTCGAGCGCGAATGACTTGGCCCACCGCCAATGCTTTTTGTTGCGCAGGATAGAAACTGAAGAATCTCAGGACACACGTGTCAGTGCCATCGTCTACGGTCACGCACAATTGCCGCCGAGGTCGCAACTGCACTTCGGAATGTGTCACACGCGCTTCTATTTGAACCGCATCGCCGTCCCTTGTGTCGCGCAACTTCACAATGTGCGTTTCGTCTTCATAGCGCAAGGGGATGTGCAAAGCCAGGTCGATGTCACGCAACAAACCCATCTTGCGCAAGGCTTTTTGCGGCGCAGACAGGGGTTTACTGGGCCCAGCAGGCGTTACCTGCGTCCGTGAAAAGGATTCTGATAAAGGTTTGGCGACCATCCCGACATTGTGCCGTGTCGCCCAATCCTTATAAAGCAGCCACCCTGGACATGACAAACGCCGTCACCACGTCGCGGATGGTTTTTTTTTCTTCTTGCGTCAATGTGAGATACCGTTCGACCATTTCTCGATCGGCCATGCCCATTTCAGTGGGCCCTGAATTCAATTCAAAAACGTAGGTTTTGCCGGGTGTGCGGCCAAACCTCAATTCATCGGGGCTGACCTGCAACCATTCAGCCAACACCCTGAGCTTGTCTTGGGTGGGCATCACTTTGCCCAAAAGCCAGTTGCGTGCGGTATGGGGCGTGACACTGCGGCCGTGATATCGCAAGTTAAACGCATTGGCGACCACAGTGGGGGATGGCCTGACCGCCAAGCTTTCTAAGGCCCTTCGCAAGCGATCGGCAAACTGTTGAGACTCGGTACTCTGAGACATTGACTCACAGTAAGGTCTCTCGACAGCAGAAAAGTGATTTGAGATACTAACTTTCTGAAATATTGATCACATTCTGTTCCTCTGCATTGAAATAGAACAGCTAATTCTTGTAAAGTTGGACGGCCCCCGCCCCAGTCGACCGACTGACCCCTAGGACAATCAAACTTTGATGACCTCAACTTGGACGGGCCTGTCCGGCCCTCAAGCACATGACCCCCTCAGACTTAGCAGATCAGGCTTCTCAAGCGCAACGTGTTTTCAACTTGAGCGACTTTGACTTCGAACTGCCCCCCCACCTGATTGCCCAGCACCCTGCGCCCGAAAGGAGCAGCGCCAAGCTTTTGGACGGCCAAAGTCAAACCATCGTTGACCGGGTTTTCAAGGCACTGCCAGAATTGATGGCAGAGGGAGACCTGCTGATTTTCAATGACACCCAGGTGGTCAAAGCCAGAGTTTTTGGTGAGAAATCGAGCGGCGGCAAAGTTGAATTGCTCATAGAGCGCGTGCTCTCTAACCATCAGGTGGTGGCCCACATGAAGGTGAGCAAGAAGCCACCGATTGGTGCGGTTCTGCACATGGGCCTCAACCACCCCCGTGGCGCACCTGGGTTTGACGCCAAACTAAGGGGTCGATGGCCAGATGAAAATGGTGCCTTGTTTTGTTTTGAACTGAGCGACGAACCCCACAGCCTCATGGCGCAATACGGGCATGTGCCCTTACCGCCTTACATTGAGCGTCATCACGACGGTAGCGCAACGGCACAGGAGATTGCGGAAGATGAAGCACGCTATCAAACGGTGTTTGCCAAACACCCTGGCGCAGTCGCGGCGCCAACGGCCGCACTGCATTTCGACGAAGCGCTTTTGGCACAACTGACAGCGAAAGGCGTGCAAACCGCCAACGTCACACTGCATGTGGGCGCCGGCACATTTCAACCCGTGAAAACAGAGAACATTGCCCGGCACACCATGCACCGTGAGTGGTACAACGTTCCAGAAACAACCCAGCGAGCCTTGCAGGCGTGCCGCGATCGGGGTGGCAAAGTGTGGGCTGTTGGCACCACGTCGGTGAGGAGTTTGGAATCGTGGGCGCAAACAGGGAAGGCACAAGGCGACACTCAAATTTTCATCACCCCAGGCTTTGAGTTTCAATGGGTAGACTGCCTCATCACCAATTTTCACCTTCCCAAAAGTACCTTGATGATGCTGGTCAGCGCTTTTGCAGGTTATGAGCATGTGATGAACTTGTACGCGCACGCCATCGCCCAGGAGTACCGTTTTTTCAGCTATGGCGACGCCATGCTTTTGAAGCGCCGTTCGTCTGTGTGACAACGTTTTAGAATGGCACATGCTTCAATTTGAACTTCTCAAAACAGATCCACACAGCCACGCGCGCCGCGGGCAACTGAGCCTGAACCACGGTCTGGTTCAAACACCCATCTTCATGCCTGTCGGGACCTATGGCACTGTGAAGGGCGTCATGCCTCGCAGCCTGGAAGAAATGGGCGCTCAAATTATTTTGGGCAACACTTTCCATTTGTGGATGCGCCCTGGCTTGGACGTCATGCAAAGCTTTGGTGGCTTGCATGGTTTTGAAAAATGGAAGCGGCCGATCCTGACTGACTCGGGGGGCTTTCAAGTTTGGTCATTGGGTGAAATGCGCAAGATCACCGAAGAAGGTGTGCACTTTTCATCGCCTGTGAATGGCGACAAACTTTTCATGTCGCCCGAAGTGAGCATGCAGATTCAAACCATTTTGAACTCTGACATCGTGATGCAACTCGACGAATGTACGCCCTATGAAACCAAGGGCCACCTCACCACAGAAGCTGAGGCTCGCAAGTCAATGGAAATGAGTTTGCGATGGGCTGCTCGAAGTCACAATGAATTGACGCGCTTAGAAAATCCCAATGCATTGTTTGGCATTGTCCAAGGCGGCATGTTTGAAAACCTTCGCCAAGAGTCACTCGATCATTTGGCAGGCATGAATTTCCCAGGTTATGCCATTGGCGGCGTGAGTGTGGGTGAGCCCAAAGAGCAAATGTTGCAAATCATGGCCCATACACCCCACCGATTGCCAGCCCACAAACCACGCTACTTGATGGGAGTTGGCACACCCGAAGATTTGGTGGAAGGTGTGGCACAAGGCGTCGACATGTTCGACTGCGTGATGCCCACACGCAATGCGCGCAATGGCACCGTCTTCACCCGTTTTGGCGATTTGAAATTGCGCAATGCACGCCACAAATCAGACCCTCAACCCCTCGACACATCCTGCACCTGCCACGCTTGTGCTGGTACCTCGGGCGTGTCTTGGAACGATGGCGGCAGAGAAGGTTTCAGCCGTGCCTACTTGCACCACCTCGATCGCTGCGGCGAAATGTTGGGCCCGATGCTCACCACCATACACAACTTGCATTACTACTTGCACCTCATGAAAGAGGTGCGATTTTCATTGGAAGCTGAAAACTTTTCTGCGTTCCAAACACAGTTCAAGCACAACAGGGCCCGCGGGGTTTAGTTGGCTTTAGCTGCTCAAACTGGCGCTTTCATCTGGCGTGGTGAAAACCGTGAGCACGCCGGTGTAGCCATACAGGTGACGGTGCGCAATTTCACCGCTGGCAAAAAACCCGACCAAGGGTACATCACCCAGTGCGTGTCGAATCCATTGCAATTCAGCGCTGGGGCCACCAAAGTGGGGGCCGCCTCGACCTGAACAGCTCACATAGACAGCGCCTGCAATGCGCCTGGCAGGATGGGGTGTGGCCTCGGCTTCACTGGCAGCCAAAGCGTGGGCCGTTTCTAGGCTCAGTGTTTCCGGCTCTAATTCCTCTCTAATTTCTGCACAGATTCTTCTGAGGTCTGCCTTCGCAGCTTGTAAATTTCTTTGGCAAAAAGCAAGTTTTTGACCCGCCTCTACACGATCGGCGATGGCCACCCCCTTGCGCGCAGGGTCGAGACCCACAATGTGCCGAACCAGCACATCCACACCGAAACTGCCCGTGCGGCCAACGCCTTGCTGACCCGGTGAACTCAAGCCGACCAAGGTGGCTCGAACCGCACGCAAAGCCGCTTGAGGTTCACTCAAACTCACGTTCAAATCGGCGAGCAAAACATCCAAGGCGGGCATGCCATCCAATTGGTAAACCACATGGCCTTCGGCTTCCGTGATTTGCCGCTCTTTGCTGATGGGCGCACAACCTTGTGTGACGCGTGACAAAATTTGAAGCTCAGGTGACCAAGCCACACCACTCAAACCTCCCCTGAAAACGCCGGTATAGCCTTGCGCAACTGGCGCGCCCTCGGGTTGCTGCCACGCGAACTGAGCAGACTGGTGTCGGCTGGCGGTCAAGCCGCCGAAAAGATAATTCGAGCGGGTGCGCCCTGCCATTTCTGCAATGAGTTCTGCCAACTCTGGCGTTTGGGGATCTGCATGCACCAACGCACTTTGCGCAACAAAGGACGAAGGCAAAACTTGTGCGCCAGAAAACACGCGGTACTGTTCTTGCGGAATATCGCAAAGCATCAAGGCCATGCCAGGCTCATCAAAATATTCTGCATTGTTGGCGGCCACCCCCACTCCCACTGTGCCCGACCAATCCTTCACCATGGGCAATTCTTCTCGCAGGTGCGCCAAAATTGCTGCAGCCTCGTCTGCGTAATAGTCCGTGATGTACAAAAGACCCAGACGCGGCTTTGCTGCGTGGCCAGCCAAGCTCATTTGTGCACGCAGTTGGGCAATGACCAAGCCTGCGGCCATTCGCCACTGTGGATGTGTGGCGTGTCCAAAAGGGAACAACTTCACAGGGTCAGAAACTCAAGCAGCACGGGCAGGTTTGGAAGCGCTCGATTTTCGGGCGACTGTGTTGGATTTTTTAGCACGCGTGGTACGCGGCTTGCCGCCGGCCTTGGTTTTTCTTGCCGCCTTGGGGGCCTCTTTCATGGCGTTTGCAGCGACATCTTTGACCGCGGCCGCAGCAATGTTCTGAAACTGTTGCGTCAAGGATCCCCACCACTGCATGGGGTCTACCGCGGGCCCGCTGGAAGGTGCTTCATTGCTTGCCTTTTCAGAGTGCGCACTTGAATCGGCTTTGTCGGTGGGCCCCATGTCTGGCATCTTGGCCGTGAAGGCCTTGGCCAGTTCAGCCATGTTCACATTCATTCCTTGCAAAGTCGACAAGGTCATTTTCTGCACTTCCAAAGCCTGGATGGTGGCCTTCAAAGCGTTGGTATTTTGCTCCAACCAAAACTGCACCGTTTTCAGTTCTTGAATGCGTTTGTCCAACTCCTCCACATTCAAAGTCGGGGCCACCCAACTGGCCATGTTGGGCAGGCCTTGCGGTGAGCCCTTGGCACCCGGGTTGGCGGCCTGACCCAAGTTTTGCAAAAAATCAAAACCAGGGACGAATTTTCCGAAGCCGAAAGCAGAGGTGTCGCTCATGGGAGTTCCTAAGAAGTTGTCTTGGAGCGAAGCTTACCGCATGCAACGCGTGCATGCAGAACGCAAAGCCAACAACGCCCTCTTCATGTCAAGACTGAAGAACAAAGCCTCAGCTGCTTACTTGATGTGCATCAATGAGCGCCTTGCCCAAACTCCCTACGATGGGCGTGAGGTCGATGCCACAGCGGCTCGTCCCTTTGCAAGGAAACATGTCATGAAAAATGAACTTCAAAAAGAATCACTGAAGCAACTTTTAGGGGCCCAGAAAGCGCAACTCATTGAAAAAATGAAAGAAGAGCGTGGCGGCTTCAATGGCCGCGCGCAAGCTGCAGAAATGCTTTCCCCTGCTGAGCAATCGCATGCGCAAAACATCACTGAGCGCGACACGGCATTTGCCCTCCAAGAACATGATGTCGCGGAGTTTGAAGCCATCGAACATGCCCTCGAGCGAATGGCCAATGGCAACTACGGACTTTGTCAAGACTGCAGCGCCGAAATTCCCACTACCCGATTGCTCGCATTTCCTTCAGCCATGCGTTGCATCGGATGTCAGTCGGCCGCTGAAAAAGTAGCTGGGCCAGACGCCGCTTTGCACTGAGAACCCAAGCGAAATTTGGCTTAGGCCTCGAAAGCGGTAATTTGTTGGTCAATGGCACCAAACAGGCTGTTCCCATCTTTGCCCTTCATTTCGATGCGAATGGTGTCGCCAAATTTCATGAATTCTGTGCTGGGCTGGCCATCTAAGATGGTTTCAATGGCGCGCTTTTCTGCAATGCAGCTGTAGCCCTTGGTCCACTCTGGTTTGCCATTCACTTCGACACTCTTGTTGCTCACCGTGCCGCTGCCCACAATGGAGCCTGCACGCACATTGCGAGTTTTACCAATGTGGGCAATGAGCTGGCCAAAATCGAATGTCATTTCAGGACCCGCTTCGCACATACCCACTTTTCGTCCATTCCAGGTGGATTGCATCGTGAGGTGAATACGCCCGTGATCCCAAGACTCACCCAACTCGTCTAAGGTCACAGCCACCGGACTGAAGGCGGTTGCAGGCTTGCATTGGAAAAATCCAAAGCCTTTGGCCAACTCGTTAGGGACCAAGTGACGCAGGCTCACATCGTTAGCAAGCATCACCAGGCGAATACCGTCCAAGGCATTTTCAGGGCTCACACCCATGGGCACATCGCCAGTGATGACCGCAATTTCTGCTTCAAAATCGATGCCAAAAGCCTCATCTCGGCACAGTACAGGATCGCAGGGCCCGATGAAATCATCGCTGCCGCCTTGGTACATGAGTGGATCGGTGTAAAAACTCTGCGGGACTTCCGAACTGCGCGACGCACGAACCAACTCCACGTGGTTGATGTAGGCAGACCCGTCGGCCCACTGATAGGCACGGGGAAGAGGGGCCATGCACTGCTTGGGATCAAAGGAGAAGGCATGGCGCGCTTTGCCGCTGTTCAAGGTCTGGGACAAATCCTCCAGCTGAGGTGCTAGGAAATTCCAGTCGTCTAACACTTGTTGCAAGCGCTGTGCAATGCCCGTCGCATAATGGGCTGTGCTGAGGTCGCGCGAGACCACCACCAGTTGCCCGTCACGCGAACCATCTTTGTAAGTTGCCAGTTTCATGATGCTGTTCCTCTATTTTTTGTTGCAAATTTTTTGCAATGGATTCAAATAATTGATTCAGTTTAACCAATCTGAATGCGCCTAAAATTTGAGCACCCCACAAGGCCTTTGCCGGCCTCCTGCCTAACTCAATGAATTTGAAATGAGTTCAAACTTATCTTCACTGCTTGAACCGCATCGCTACAAATTGTTGGCTTTGACAGCCTGTGTCTTGGTCGTCCATGGCGGGATGCTGCTTTTGCCTCACGCCAACTTTTGGCGCTTGCAAGTTGAATCCCCAAAGCTTGGCCCTCTGCAAACTCGCATTTTGATGCAAGAGCCACTTTCAAATGCGACACCCAGCACAGAGAAGGCTTCCCCAAAGGCTCGGCAAGTCCCCAAGCCAAAGGCACCAGAAACAACAACGCCCTCCAGCACGCCCGCGAGCATGACCGCCATGGCCTCAACGGCGCTCCCAGCACCTGAGGCTCCCCCGCAGGAAATCCAAACAATCACCGCTGAAAATCCCTTGCCCGTGGCCACCGAGAAGGCCGCTGAAGCCCCGTCATCCAACATGCCAGCGCAAACGCCGGTACCAACCCGATTGCCTGCGCCTGAGCCTTCCCCAGCGGACACCGCAAGTGTCAAAACAGGCACCTTTCCCGACAACGTCCAAATTAACTACAAGCTCACAGGCCAAGAGCGCGGTCTGACCTATTACGCTTCGGGCGCCCTCAAATGGCAAACACAGTCCAGCAGCCGCACGCGCAGAGCCTACGAAGCTGAATTGCGCGTCAAAGCCTTTCTCATTGGCAGTCGCGTATGGCGCAGTGTGGGCGTCATCACCGAGAACGGACTGGCCCCCACCCGCTATTCAGACAGCGGGCGTGGCGAACGTGCAGCGCACTTTGAAACTGACCTTCAAAAAATCAGCTTCAGTGGAAACACACCCAGTACCCCTTTGCAAGCGGGAGCACAAGATCAGGTAAGTCTGTTCTTTCAAATGGCTTCCGCAGTCACAGCACAAAGTTTCAAGCCGGGCAGTGAACTCATCGTGCAAACCGCAACCTCTCGCGATGCAGTGAATTGGCGCCTGAGCTTCAAAGCGGAGGAGACGCTTGAATGGGAGGGTAAACGCCTTGAAACACAACGCTGGGTGTGCTTGCCTCGGGGTCGATTTGACAGCCAAATTGAGATGTGGCTTTCGAAAGAACATGCCGGTGTCCCTGTGCGAATTAAAATTAGCCAGGCCAACGGCAACTTCATCGACATGGAAATGACCGATGTCGCACCCTTGCAGGCTTTGCCAGACTGAAAGTCTGGCAAGTAAATCAAACAAGGTTTGAATGTCTGTTTTCAACAACCCTTGAAAAAAACTCTGCCAGCCATGTCTAAATGAGACTGACTTCAGTCAGAATAACCGCATGAACTTGTTGTACGAATCTGAATCTTTTGCCGTCATGCATGTGTTGGCCAACGAAACCGGTGAGGCCGCACCCGTCTCTCAAACCCCCACGCTGGAGCGTCACGGTTTTGAAATTGTCGATAAACGCTCAGGCAAGGAAGTCTATTTGGATGGCTCTTGGGCAGAAATGTTCCAAATGCACATTCAAGCTTGGCAACAAAACACGCCCACACAAGAAGAGGTGGAAGACACCTTAGAGCGCTACACAGGCTTGGCCCAGCAGCCCGTGGTGGTTCATTGAAGCAGTTCAATGAAACGGTTCATTTGAACCGTTCTACCCAGCGATAAAGCGGGCCCACAATCAACAGCACAGCAATCAAACGGCAAACCTGAAACGCCGTCACCACGGGCGCCCCCAACGCCAATACTTTGGCAGTGATGGCCATCTCTGCAATGCCACCAGGCGCGGTCCCCAAAATTAAGGTGGCAGGGTGCAAGCCAGTGCCCCAAGCCAAGGCCCAACCAAAAGCCACCGAGGCCAACATCATGGCCAGGGTCCCCGCCGTCACCGACCACAACCACTTGGGCGCCGTCTGAATGAACTCTCGTTGGAAGCGAACGCCTAAGCTGATGCCAATGAAAAGTTGCGCCAAGTTTGACAACTCAGATGGAATGGCAGACCACTGAAGGCCCGCCAAGGTCAGTCCCATGGTCACCATCAAGGGGCCCATGAACCAAGGGTTGTTTCGTTTGATCAAGGTCATGAAACCTGCGCCAGCACAAGTGGCCAAAGTCAAATAGAGCATGCCAGGCCAATCCATGACCCGAACTGATGGCAACAACTGACTGTTCACATGCAGGCCCCAATGCACCTGAGACCATTGCATGGCAAAGGGCAGGCAAACCACCACCAACACCAAGCGCAAGCTGTGAGCGGCTGCGACCAAATCAGTTCGGGCACTGTGACGATCGGCCAACAAGGTCATCTCTGAAGCGCCACCGATAGCGCTGGAAAAGTACGCAGTAGCGCGCAAGTCTTTGGCTGACAAGTCAGGCAAATCTGCCGCATTTCGCCTGTGCAGCCACCAGCCAAAAACAAAACCGATGAGCAAGGCCCAGACGATGCCAAGCAAGATGGCCCACCACAAACTCAACACCAACTGACCCACCTCAGCCGTGAAATACAAACCCAACGCAATACCGATCACCCATTGCCCCACATTGCGCAAAAGCACAGCGCTTTGGGTGGGCGCTCCCATCATGGACAAAAAAGCGGTGCCCAACAGGGGGCCTAGCATCCAAGGGATGGGGGTCTGAAGCCATTGGCAAAGAAGCGCTGCCGCCACGCCCATGAGCAAGGTCAGGGCCAACTGCAACAAGTAAGGTATTGCGTGCACGTTTCAATTCACAATTTCAAGCGTACTTTCGAATGCTGTCGGCCAAGGTGTTCACCATGGTTTCAATGTGTTCTTTTTCCACAATGTAGGGCGGACAGAGCACCAGGTTTTCGCCAGCAGCCCTCACCAAGACACCCTTGTGGAAGCAGTCCAAGAAAATATCGTAGGCCCGCTTGCCAGGCGCACCGGCCAAGGGAGACAACTCAACAGCACCTGCCAAGCCCAAACTCCGAATTCCGATCACGTTCGGCAACCCTTTGAGCGCGCTGTGCAGCGCATCGCCCAACAGGGGCCCCATCTGACCCGCTCTGGCAAACAGATTTTCTTCTTTCAGCAGTTTCAGTGTGGCAATGGCCGCAGCACAGGCGACAGGATGCCCAGAATAGGTGTAACCGTGAAAAAACTCAATGGCATGGTTGGGGGCGTCAGCGTGCATCATGGCGTCGTAGATGAAATCGCGGCACACCACGCCGCCCAAAGGAATGACGCCATTGGTCACACACTTGGCAAAGTTCAACATGTCGGGCACCACGCCGTAATAATCAGCGCCAAAATTGGTGCCCATGCGGCCAAAGCCGGTGATCACCTCATCAAAAATGAGAAGAATGCCATGCTTGTCACAAATTTCTCGCAAGCGCTTCAAGTAACCTTGGGGCGGCAAATACCAGCCAGCCGATCCAGCCACAGGCTCCACCATGATGGCAGCCACATTGCTGGGATCGTGCAATGCCAAGATTCGATTTTCTAATTCCAACAAGGGGTCTTCTTGCCAGACCGGTTCTTTGTTGTGAATGTAGGCGTGGTTGACGGGATCATGAATAAAGCGCATGTGATCGACTCGGGGCAACAACTGAGCGCCATAGACTTTGCGATTGGCTGGTAAACCGCCCACGCTCATGCCGCCAAAGTTGACGCCGTGATAGCCCTTTTCTCGACCAATGAAAACGTTTCGATGACCTTCACCCCGCGCGCGATGGTAGGCCAATGCCACTTTCAAAGCAGTGTCTGCCGCCTCTGAACCCGAGTTACAAAACAAGACTTTGTTCAAATCGCCAGGGCACATCTCGGCAATGCGGTGCGCTGCTTCAAAGGCCTGGTCGTTGCTGATTTGAAAGGCCGTGGCGTAGTCCAGCGTGTCCAGTTGTTTTTTGATGGCCTCCGCAATCGGACGACGGTTGTGACCCGCGCCAACACACCATAGACTTGAGATGCCATCGATCACTTGCCGGCCATCGTGGGTGGTGAAGTGCATGCCCTCTGCGGCTACAAAAATTCGAGGCTCTTGCTTGAAATGACGGTTGGCTGTGAAGGGCAACCATTGGTGGTCCATGTTAAAGCCAAGCGCGCCTTGGGGGCGCTGAGTTTCTTGAGAAGCCATGATTCACCTCAAAGGTGGGAACAAGCAAAAATGCCAGAGTTGGCAGTGTAAACCTGTCAAAGCCTGTGTTTTGGCAAACTCGCTCCGTCCCTGCGACAATATTGGCCATGAATCACGCTTATATTCTCACCCTTTCATGCCCTGACAGAACGGGTATCGTGCACGCTGTTTCTGGCTTTTTACTGGCGCGTGGCGGCAACATCGAAGAGGCCGCCCAATACAACGACCCTGACACCGGCCTGTTTTTCATGCGCGTGCAGTTTGCTTGCGCCGCAGTGAGCGAGGCTGAATTGCGCAGCCAGTGGGTCAGCTTTGCCGTCCCCTTCCAAATGACTTGGAATTTGCACAACACCCAACAAGCCATGCCAGCTGTCATTTTGGTCAGCAAAGAAGGTCACTGCTTGAACGATTTGCTCTTCCGTTGGAAGAGTGGCTTGCTGCCCATTGACATTCGCGCCATTGTGAGCAACCACCGCGAGTTTTATCAACTCGCAGCCAGCTACAACGTGCCCTTCCACCACATCCCGATGAGCTCGGCCAACAAAGCCGAGGCAGAAGCCAAGCAGTACGAGATCATTCAATCGGAAGGCGCAGAGTTGGTGGTGTTAGCGCGTTACATGCAAATCTTGTCGGACGACTTGTGCCGAAAATTGTCGGGTCGGGCCATCAACATTCATCACTCGTTTTTGCCTAGCTTCAAGGGCGCCAAGCCTTACTACCAAGCGCATGACCGTGGCGTTAAATTGATTGGCGCTACGGCCCACTATGTGACAGCAGACTTAGACGAAGGGCCTATCATTGAGCAAGACGTGGCCCGAGTGGACCACTCTAAAACGGTCGAAAACCTCACCACCCAAGGGCGCGATACCGAAAGCCAAGTCTTGGCGCGAGCTGTCAAATGGCACAGTGAGCATCGCGTGCTGTTGAACGGCCACAAGACGGTGATCTTCAAATAATTCAAAATTGTCTTTTTCTTTAGAAAAATTTGCCATGAACGCTCTCACGAACATTGATGCCTTGTCTCGCGCCGATCGACAAGCGCAGGTGGTGCAAGCCTTGAGCGCCGTGCTTCCAGCACACGCCTTGCTTTACACACTGGAAGACACCGTGCCTTACGAGTGCGATGGCTTGACGGCCTACCGCGAACGACCCTTGGTGGTGGCTTTGCCCGAAACAGAGGGCCAAGTTCAAGCTGTTTTAAAAGTTTGCCATTCATTGGCTGTGCCGGTCGTTGCACGGGGTGCTGGCACAGGTTTATCGGGCGGTGCCATGCCGCACAAACTCGGCGTCACTTTGTCCATGGCCAAGTTCAATCAGATTCTCAAAATTGACCCTGTTTCTCGGACAGCGGTGGTTCAGTGTGGTGTTCGCAACCTGGCCATTTCAGAGGCGGCGGCGCCGCATGATTTGTATTACGCGCCCGATCCCTCTAGCCAAATTGCTTGCACCATCGGCGGCAACGTGGCGGAAAACTCTGGTGGTGTTCACTGCCTCAAATATGGTCTCACTCTGCACAACGTGCTCAAAGTAAAAGGCCTCACGATTGAGGGCGATGCCATCACATTTGGCAGCGATGCCTTGGACACTTCCGGTTTTGATTTGTTGGCAGTGCTCGTTGGCAGCGAAGGCATGTTGGCCATCACCACCGAGGTCACCGTGAAATTGGTACCCAAGCCTCAACTGGCGCAATGCATCATGGCCAGCTTTGATGACATTCGCAAAGCCGGCGATGCGGTTGCTGCCGTCATTGCTGCGGGCATCATTCCAGCAGGCCTAGAAATGATGGACAAGCCCATGACCGCTGCGGTGGAAAGTTTTGTGCATGCCGGTTACGACTTGAACGCCGAAGCTATTTTGTTGTGCGAAAGCGATGGCACACCTGAAGAAGTAGCAGAGGAAATTGCCCGCATGAGCGACGTGCTGCGCGGCTGCGGTGCCACCGCGATTACAGTGAGCAAGGACGAAGCCGAGCGCTTGCGTTTTTGGAGTGGCCGTAAAAATGCGTTTCCTGCATCGGGCCGCATCAGCCCCGACTACATGTGCATGGACTCCACCATTCCGCGCAAGCGATTGGCCGACATTTTGTTGGCCATTGCCGATATGGAAAAGAAGTACCAGCTGCGCTGTGCCAATGTGTTTCATGCGGGCGATGGCAACTTGCACCCCCTCATTTTGTTTGATGCCAACGATCCAGACCAGCTGCACCGCTGTGAATTGTTTGGTGCGGAGATCTTGGAAACCAGTGTGGCCATGGGTGGCACCGTCACGGGTGAACATGGTGTTGGCATTGAAAAGCTAAACAGCATGTGTGTGCAGTTTTCAACCGAAGAGAACGCACAAATGTTGGCCTTGAAAAAAGCCTTTGACCCGATGGGCCTGCTCAATCCTGGCAAGGTGATCCCGACACACAACCGCTGCGCTGAATACGGCAAGATGTTGGTGCGGGGCGGAAAAATTTCGCACCCCGATTTGCCGCGGTTTTAATCAGCGTTGACCAAAAATGGCGGTGCCGACGCGCACCAACGTGCTGCCTTCGGCAATGGCCGCTTCCAAATCTGCAGTCATGCCCATCGACAGGGTGTCGAGCTTCAAACCTGCCGCATTCAAACTGTCGAACAATTCTTTGGCCAGACGATGGACTGAGCGGGTCTCTGCTTCGTTGTCGGTCGGCTCTGGCAGGGTCATGATGCCGCGCAGTTGAAGGCGGGGTAACTTGGCAACTGCTTGCGCCAATGCCAAAAGTTCTGGCGGTGCAACGCCTGCTTTGTTGTTTCCACCATCTACATTCACTTGCAAACAAACTTGCAAAGGCGGCAAGTTTGCTGGCCTTTGTGCCGACAAACGCTCTGCAATTTTGATGCGGTCAATGCTGTGGGCCCACGCAAAGTTTTCAGCCACCAGTTTGGTTTTATTGCTTTGGATGGGACCAATGCAATGCCACTCCAAAGACAAATCTGCCAATGAAGCAATCTTGTCCACGCCTTCTTGAATGTAGTTTTCGCCAAAGGCCAAATGTCCTGCTGCGCAAGCATCTCGAACCGCTTGCGCTGGCATTGTTTTGGAAACGGCCAACAACTTCACGGCCACTATCGCACGACCCGCCGCCACAGCTGCAAGCTCTATTCGCTTGCGGACCTTGGCAAGATTGTCTGAAACTGTGGTGTTCGTCGGTGGGGTGCTCATGGGTGCTAGGTTACCAAATCTCTCTGCGCTAAGGAAATTCAATGGCATGGCAAAACATCTTGCGCTTGGCGCGAAGCGTGGGCGCATCGGATGTGCACTTTTCCACGGGGGAGCCCCCCTGGCTGCGCGTGGACGGAAAGATGCAACGTCTGGACGCTTTAACGACAGCTTCACCCAGCCAAAGCTTTCAGCCCCTTCAAACCGCTGATCTGGCCAGCTTGCTGACAACGCTTCTGTCTGCATCTACGACCTGTTTGAGCTCATTGCCACCTCACAGCGATGCCGTGACGCACAACAACTTGGACTTTGCAACGGCACTGCCTGAGGTGGGCAGATTGCGTGTGAATGCCTTTGCCCAAGCCCGCGGTCCGGCCTTGGCCTTGCGCCTCATTTCAGAGGCAACACCCACCTTAGACAAGCTTGAAGCGCCCTCCTGTGTCGCGTCTTGGGGGGAGCACACGCACGGCCTGATACTCATCACTGGGCCCACAGGCAGTGGCAAGTCCACCCTGTTGGCTGCGCTCTTGCATCACATCAATCAGCATCGGCAAGGCCATGTCTTGACCTTAGAAGATCCCATCGAGTTTGTGCACACCTCGCATCAATGTTTAATTCAGCAACGAGAAATCGGCCGCGACACGCCCGATTTTGAATCAGGCTTGCGCGCGGGCTTGCGCGAAGACCCCGATGTGATTTTGGTGGGCGAGATGCGCGATACGGCCACCATTCGCTTGGCGCTTACCGCTGCCGAAACTGGGCACCTGGTTTTGTCCACTTTGCACACCGCCAGCGCCCCCCAAGCCATTGACCGCTTGGTCGACGCCTTTCCAGCCGGGGAAAAAGAAGGCGTGCGAGCCCTGTTTTCTGAGAGTCTGATTGCGGTTTTAGCGCAAACCCTGTGCCCCCACTTGAGCGGGTCGGGCCGGGTGGCGGCTCACGAAATCATGGTGGCCACCCCAGCCGTTCGGCACCTTATTCGAGAAGGCAAGGTCAATCAACTTTATTCTCAACTTCAAACCGGTCAGGCTGTTGGCATGCAAACCTTGGACCAAAGCCTTTTTCGGCTTTTTGAAAGTGAAAAAATATCACGCCAGACTTTGCAACATTTGAGCAAATACCCGCAAAATCTCAATCTGGTGGACAATCCACCCTCTTCACTTTGACCAACCCCAACTTCCCTACCATCATGAGCAGCTTGAACGCCAAAACTTACGAACCCACGCCCTCCCAAAACGTCGCCTTTTTAGGCTTAGGCGTCATGGGTTATCCCATGGCGGGCCACATGGCCCGTGCTGGCCATGCCGTGACGGTCTACAACCGAAGTCCCGCCAAAGCAGCCGCTTGGTGTCAGGAGTTTGCAGACAGCCGTCAACCTGCGCACGCGCCCACACCCCGTGAAGCCGTGAAAAATGCCGACATCGTGTTTTGCTGTGTCGGCAATGACGACGATTTGCGCGCTGTGGTGCTGGGCGTTGATGGCGCATTTGCTGGCATGAAAAAAGGCGCAATTTTTGTCGATCACACCACCGCCTCTGCCAATGTGGCCCGTGAACTCTACGCTGCGGCCAAAACACAAGGTCTGCACTTCATTGACGCGCCTGTGTCGGGTGGTCAAGGAGGTGCGCAAAATGGTTTGCTCACCGTCATGTGCGGTGGTGATGCCGTCATCTTCCAAGCCACCCAAGCGACCGCCATGGCTTTCTCCCGGGCCTACACGCTCATGGGCGACTCGGGCGCAGGCCAACTCACCAAAATGGTCAACCAGGTGTGCATTGCTGGCTTGGTGCAAGGCTTGTCAGAGGCCATTGCGTTTGGTCAAAAGGCTGGCCTTGACATGAACCTGGTGTTGGATGTGATTGGCAAAGGCGCAGCACAAAGTTGGCAAATGGACAACCGCGGTAAAACCATGGTGGCCGACAAGTTTGACTTCGGTTTTGCGGTCGATTGGATGCGCAAGGATTTGGGCTTGGTCATGGAAGAAGCCAAAAGCAATGGCGCACGTTTACCCGTCACGGCCTTGGTCGATCAGTTCTATGCCGATGTCCAACAAATGGGCGGCAAGCGCTGGGACACCTCTAGCCTGATCAAACGTTTGGGTTAAAGTTTAGGTTGTGCCTGTGGCGACAGCGGCTGTGCGCTGATGCGCTTGAGCTCTTCTTCGGTGATGGTTTCAAACACACGAACGAGTTTGACAACCCCGCTCACACTGCTGCTGCGCGCTATTTCAGAAGCGCGTTGGGCCTCACGGGGGGTGACACGGCCCATCATATAAACCACGCCGCGCTCTGTGATGACTTTGAAGGCATTCGATTGCAAATCCTTGGCATCCACCAGCAATGCCTTGATTTGACCTGTGGTGATGATGTCTTTGGAGCGCTGCGTCAAAGAACTTGCGGGTTCGACCACCAAATCGTTGACCACTGAACTGACATTTTCTTGGCTCTTTGCCAACTTCTCAGCCAGTGCACGCTCGGCTGCGGTGCTGACCTCGCCGGTGAGCAACACCATGCGGTTGTAGCTGGTCACGTTCACGTGTGAAGCGTTGCTTAAATTTTGACGCAAGCCTTGGGCTGTTCGAATTTCAATGCTCTCGTCTTCCAATTGAATACCTGCTGTACGGCGGTCAATGGCGACCAATCCGCTCAAGACAGCGCTGCCCACCACCAAGGGTGCACAAGCTGACAAACTGGCAAGGACCGCGCTGGCCGCCAAACTAGAAAGAAGCAAACGTTTGAGATTGAATTTCACTTGAAGAGTCCTTTGAAAAATCTGATTTATTTTAAACGGGTGGAAACAAAAAGTGAATCTGCATTGTCCCTTAAGACATTGAATCCTGGTCGCCCATGAGTTGCGCATCAACACCATCGCACAGGCAATGCAAGGCCAATTGCTGAACTTCACGGATGCGTGCAGCTCGGTCATGCGGAATGCACACATGCACATCCGTTTCTCGCAAGGCCTTGGCCACTGAGCCACCGCCTTTGCCTGTGAGTGCAATGACGGTCATGTCGCGTTCATGGGCGGCATGAAGTGCGCGCATCAGACCTTCTTCTTCGCCAGTGGCAGTGATCACCAGCAGCACATCGCCAGCTTGACCTAGCGCTCGCACCTGCCGCGCTAAGCTGGCATAAGCTGGATCGCCCAAGCCTTCGTGCCGCAGGGCGATGGCGGCCAATTCGGGACGCTCACGCTCAAACCCGCCGACAAACAAACTGGCGAAGTATTGCGCCAAGGCGGCGGCACTGCCCTCACCACACACCAAAACCTTGCCGCCGCTGGTCACGCAGGCCATCAAAGCCTGAACGCCGGCATCCAAGGGCTTGGCCAAGGTCTCTGCCGATTGGTATTGGAGGTCGGCGCTGTCGATGAAATGTTGCTGTATGCGCAGGTCTAACATGGGCTTGATGATACCCGCAGGGCATGCTCTTGTGAAAGAAAGTCGAGGTCAGTGGCCCGCTTCAAACGCCCCCTTGAGCCAGATCATGTCTTCTGGCTCCCAAGCGAGCACATCAAAACGGGTCGGGGGATGCTGACGCCAGCGCAGTAAAAAATAGCGGGCTGCAAAAACAAGGCGCCGCTGCTTGGTCAGGCCCACACTGGCCAATGCCCCCCCAAATTGCCTGCGGGCTCGCAGCCGAACTTCGACAAAGACCACGGTGCCGTCAGATTCTTGCAAAATGAGGTCAATTTCACCGCCGCCCCGTCCAGGCGTTCGATAATTGCGGTGTAACAAGCGCAAGCCTTGCTGTTGAAGAAAAAGAAGCGCTGCATTTTCTGCAGCATCGCCCTTTTGCTTTGTACTGGATTGGCTTTGAGTGATTGGATTGAGGAACACCATTGAATTCAACTTTTGAAACTTCATCTTCTGAGACTTCATTGCCTGACACTGTGGCCTCTGAAATTTCTGCGCCTTCAAACGCTTCTTTGTCATCCACTTACAGCAAAGCATTTCAAGCAGCACGTGAAGCGGTGGGCCCACAAAACCACCCCACCAGCACACTGTATGTGGTGGCCACACCCATTGGCAATCTGGCAGACATCACTTTGCGCGCGTTGTATGTCATTGAAAGGGCCGACACTTTGGCCTGTGAAGACACCCGCCACACCCAACAATTGCTGCGCGCCTATGGTTTAGACAGAAGCAGCACCCAACTTCTGGCCGTACACCAACACAACGAAACAGAGGCGGCGGCCCAAGTCATTCAACGATTGGCCAAGGGTGAGCGTGTGGCCTATGTGAGTGACGCTGGCACGCCTGCCATCAGTGACCCCGGTGCGCGGTTGGTAGCCTCAGTGGCGGCGGCGGGTTTCAGAGTCATGCCTCTGCCAGGTGCCAGCAGTGTGACCACCTTGCTGAGCGCCGCAGGGGTCATGGGTGACAGCGGTTTTGTCTTCACTGGCTTTCTTTCGTCGAAAGCCAGCGACCGCCAGCGAGCCATCGAAACTCTCAGCGGCGAGTCTCGTGCCGTGGTGCTGCTTGAAGCCCCGCATCGCATTGAGGCTTTGGCCCAGGCATTGGCTTGTTTGGGCAGCAGAAGGATTACTGTGGGCCGCGAACTCACCAAACAATTTGAAACCGTGCACACGACACAAGCGCAAACACTTCCCGCTTGGTTTTCAGAAAAACCCGAGCGCGTTCGCGGCGAGTTTGCCTTGGTCATTCATGCATTAGAAAAGTCCAAAGCAGCGCTTGTTGAAGCGCTAGATGCCGACAGTTTGCGAATCTTAAAACTGCTTCTCACCGAACTGCCCTTAAAGACCGCTGTCAAATTGACCAGCGACATCACAGGGGCATCAAAGAATACCGTCTACGACACCGCCTTGGCATTGAAAAAAGGCCAAGACTGACCTCAACACTTATCGTTTGCGAAAGCCCAACCACATCACGGCGCCCACCACCATGGCGGCACCCACCAACTGAATGGGTGCAATGGCCTGGTCCAGCAGCGCCCAGGCCAGCATCAAGGCAAACACCGGTTCCACATTCATGATGGCTGAATTACCCACAACACCCAGCCTTGGCAACACTGTGAACATGATGGTGAATGCGGTGCCATACAAAAACGTGAGCATGCCCAAACCCCACCAACCTGCAGGTGCTTCTGGCAAATGAAAGCCGCCCTGCGTCAGGGCTGCGGCCACTGCCAGAATTCCGACCAAGGACATGGATGAAAAAGTTCGCAAACGGCCATCCAAGCCAACAGTTTCATGCTGAGTGAGAACAAGGGCCAGTCCAAATGTGGCAGAGGCGGCCAATGCAAACGCAACCCCGCTGCCAATTTGAGACCACTGCTCAACAGCGCCCAGCCCTGAAGTTGCGCCCATCACATCCAACGCCAATGCCAAGCCCATCAAGATGAACGGCATGCTCCACAAGATTGCTTTTTCAGGCTGGTGCTTGTACAAGACTCTGGCCCAAAACGCGGTCGTTAAAGGGTAGGTATTGAACGCCAACAAAGCCAAAGCCACTGGCAAGCGGGCCACGGCGGAATACAAGCACACACTTTGAATGGCAATCAGCCCACCAATGAACAGCATGAACTTTTTGTGCCGCGCATTGATTTGAACTTCAAGCCTTTGTTGCCACAAAATCAAACCCACCACCACCGCGGTAATGACGCTTCTGAAGCTCACGGCCGTGACCACATCAACGCCGTTGTTAAAAGCAAAACGTGCAGCAACATGATTGGCGCCCATCATCAATGCAATGAGAAGGAGCGTTGCAAACGCCATCAAGGTCAGGGGTTTGGCTGTCTCGGTCATGCCCTCATTGTGAGGGATAGAGGCCGCGCACGCTAGCATGCAGGCGACTCAAGCCCAACAATGCGTCGGTGTAGGGCGTGGCCACCTGCGTGAGCTGGCCCAACTCTCGAACGGCACTGACCAAGGCATCCAGCTCAACCGACTTGCCAGCTTCCACATCCTGCAACATGGAGGTTTTGAAGGCGCCAAGCTTCAGGGTCATTGCATGCCTGTCCTCTGGGGTCTGATCAATCGAAATGCCAATTTGAGCGCCGATTGCTTTGGCCTCCAACATGATTTTTGACACGAAGTCTCGCACCAAATCGTCCTTCAAAATAAGGTCGGTGGTGGCCCCTGTGAAAGCACTGATGGGGTTGACGGTCATGTTGCCCCACAATTTGTACCAAACATCTTTTTGAATTTGATTTGAAGTGCTGGCTGTAAAACCAGCCGCATTCAAATGGGTCAGCAAATTGACGATGCGTGCACTGGTCTGCCCCTGCTGTTGCGCAGGTTCACCCACAATCAAACCTTGTCCAAAATGATGTCGCACCACACCAGGCGAATCTAAGGAACAACTGGCATGCACCACACAGCCCACCACATGGTGTGCAGGAATAGCTTTGGCAATGCTGCCACCTGGGTCAATGGTGGCCAAGCAAGTGTCTTCAAGCTTGCCGCCAAAACCTTGGAAGAACCACCATGGCACACCATTCATGGCGGTCATCACCATGGTGTGTGTCGCGAGGAGCGGTGTCATCGCTTTGGCCACCTCGGCCATGGCGGGCGCCTTCACGGCCACAATGACCAAGTCTTGAGGTCCCAACTCAGCCGGATGGTCTGAAGCCTTGACCGCAGCCACGTGGTGCAAAGGCTGGGGCTGCGTTTGAATCAACTGCAAGCCATTCTTTTGAATGGCCACCAAGTTTGCTCCGCGTGCCAGCACACTGATCTCGTGACCTTGCTGCGCCAAATTCACACCCAGCCAACCGCCAATCGCCCCTGCACCCACAATGCAAATTTTCATAAGCGGTAACTTTCTTCGGGCCTCTGAAATTGCCGGTCGACCTGGCGAATCAGGGCATCCAACACGTCAGTGCCGGCACCGTGATGGGGGTTGAATTGCAAAGCATCGCGCGTACATTTGGCAGCGATCGCTTCACTCACCGGAATTACTTGAGACGCACCGCCCATGCTGAACGTGGCGAGTTGAATTTCACAGGCGCGCTGCAAGGTCCATAAAATAGCAAAGGTCTGGGGCAGGTTGGCGCCCCAAGCCAACAAGCCGTGATTGCGCAGAATCACAGCTTGCTTGTTGCCAATGCTTTTCAACAAGCGCGGCGCCTCTTCACCATGAATGGTGATGCCCTCAAAGTCATGGTACGCAATCATGTTGTGAAGCTGGGCTGTGTAAAAGTTGGTCTGCTGCAAACCTTCCTTCAAACAAGCCACTGAAACACCGGCCGTGGTGTGGGTGTGCATCACACAATGCGCGTCTGGCAATGCATCATGCAAGGCTGCGTGCACCGTAAAACCAGCCGGGTTCACAGGATAGGCGGAACCGTCGAGTACCTTGCCTTGCAGGTCAATTTTGACCAAGTTGCTGGCGGTGACCTCACTGTAATGCAAACCAAAAGGATTGATCAAGAAATGTTTTTCTGTGCCACTGACTGACGGCGGTAAACGCAGTGTGATGTGGTTGTAAATCATTTCGGTCCAACCTAAAAATGCAAACACGCGATAACACGCAGCCAGTTGCAAGCGCGCTTGCCACTCTTCGGGATGGACCGCTTGCTGAAGGGAGCGACTCTGGGGAAGTTGATGCGCCAACATGCTCAATACACCTGCCCAGAATGAGCCGCCAGCACCATGCCGGCATCAGGCTTGAATTTTTTGACCAAGGCGGCGGTTTGGCGAACCAGGATTTGGGTGTCCAAACCCACTGCCACAAAGAGCGCGCCCAAAGACAAATAGTGTTGGGCCAGTGCTTCGTCAGGCGTCAAAATGCCAGGCGCTTTGCCCGCTTTCAAAATCCTCACAATGGCATCCTCAATGGCGGCCTGCACGTCGGGATGGCTGGGGTTGCCCACATGCCCCAAAGAAGCCGACAAATCGGCGGGGCCGATGAAGACGCCATCCACACCGGGGGTGTGGGCAATGGCATCCAGATTGTTCAAAGCTGCGCGGGATTCAACCTGGACCAGCAAACAAACCTGCTCGTTGGCTTCTTTGGCATAGTGAGGCAACATGCCCCATCTTGAAGCGCGCGCGCCGCCCATGCCGCGCACACCGCCCTTGCCATCATCTTGCGGATAGTGCATGGCCTGAACACACTGCGCTGCTTGCTCTGGGGTGTCAATCATGGGGACCAGCAAAGTTTCCACACCCAAATCTAAATACTGCTTGATCAATGGAGTGTCTCCCACTGGCACCCGCGCAATGGCATTGTTGGCTGGGTAGCCGGCAATCACTTGAAGTTGTTGTTGAATGCTGCGCAAATCATTGGGGGCATGCTCACCATCGACCAGCAGCCAATCAAAGCCTGCCAAGGCACACAACTCTGCGCTGTAACTGTTGGCCAGGCCCATCCACAAACCAATTTGAGGCCGCTTTTCAGAAATCGCTTTCTTGAACCGATTCACAGGTGTTTTCATGATTTTTCTTTCAGATGAATTTAAATTGCAAACGGCCTAAGGGGCCGTAGTCTGCGTCGAACTCGTCGCCCACTTTGGCAGGGACGGGTTTGGTGAAGGATCCCGCCAACACAATTTGTCCGGCCTTCAGGTGTTCACCCCAAGGCCCGAGTTTGTTGGCCAACCATGCAATGCCGACAGCGGGATGGCCTTGAACGCCAGCCGCCAAACCTGTCTCTTCGACCACGCCGTTTTGACGCAAGATGGCGCCACACCACGGCAAGTTGGTGGTCATGGGATCGACTCGTTCTGCGCCCACCACAATGCCGGCATTGGCAGCGTTGTCACTGATGGTGTCAAACACTTTGCGCATCACTTTGGTGTGACGGTCAAATTGTTCAATGCGAGCGTCTATGATTTCAACGGCAGGCGTGACAAAGTCGGTGGCCTGCAAAACATGCTCAACGCCGATGTTGGGACCCTGCAAATCTTTTTTCAGCACAAAGGCCAGTTCCACTTCGACGCGTGGCAGTACAAAATCAGTGGTGGCAATGTTCAAGACTTGCCCGGGTGTGCAGTTGTAAAGCATGTTGTCTAACAAGGTGCCGTAATCAGGTTCGTCAATTTGACTGGCTTGCTGCATGGCACGCGAGGTGAGGCCAATTTTGTGGCCAATCACTTGGCGCCCTTCTGCCAATTGCAACTCGACCCAGGCACGGCTGACGCGGTAACCATCTTCAATGGTCATGCTTGGGAAGCGTTTTGAAAAATGCTCAACTTGCTGTCGTGATTTTTGTGACTGCTGCAACTCAGCCGCCAGTTGTGCAATCAGTTGGTTATCAAACATGGCCTTGACTCTTTCTCGGATGCGCTTTCAAAGCGCGGCAAACAAGGGGTGAATGTTGCTGTGCTTGTTGTCAAACACTTCAGGCCCTACATCAATTTGCAAAGTGATGCCAATGTGGCGTTTGACAAACAACTCTGCGAAATGTTTTTTCGTGACCGCGACCAAGGCTTCTCCGGCTTTTTGTTGCGTGGCTTCACTTCGACCTTTGCCCATGCGAACATTCAAATAGACAAAGGCGTAATCCTCTGAACCGCCTTGAGGATTCTGATTGAACTGGCCCGCTTGGCGACCCGCATTGCCGCCGTCGGCCACCGCGTAATGCGGCGCAGGATAGGCGAGCACACGAACGCCCCCTGTTGGAAAAACTTGCTTGCCAGCTTCATCGAGCACCCTGACCATGGTGTCTGCCAACGCTCGGCACAAAACCTTCATGTTGGTTTCGGCTTCTAACTGTCCAGTGTAAAGAATGACCAAATGGGGCATGACTTGACTTTCTCAAAAGATGGATCACAAGCGGCTGGCGCCCGCCGCATACTTGGCTGCAGGGTCATTCAAACTGCTCAGATTGAGTGCGTAGGAAGCTTGGGCTTCAGCGTTTGAAACAGGCATCACAGGAAACACCACATTGATTTGTCCTGTGCCCGAGCTGGGGAAATAAGGCGTGATGACTTCAGCCTTGCCCTGGTATTGATCCCAACCCAATACACCCAACAACATGGCGGTGTCGTGCATGAAACCTTCGCCATGGCCTTTTGCCGCGTACTCTGGCAGCATGGCACAGAACGTTTTCCAGTCGCCTTGCTGCCACAGTTCAACGACGCCGTGGTCCAGTTGCTCTAAAAAAGGGCTCCAAATTTTGTTGGCGTATTCAGGCGCCAGTCCATTTTGTGCAAAGCGATGCGACAAGGATCCGCTGGCAAAAAACGCCACCTTGCCGTCGTAATGCTGCTCTACAGCGCGCCGCATGGCCCAACCCAATTTCGCACTTTCCGCCAAGGAATGCACCATGCACAAAGCAGAAACAGAAATTACTTTGTAATGGCGATCGGCGTTCATGTAGCGCATGGGCACCAAGGTGCCATATTCCAGCGCCAAACTGGTGTGCTCATGCGCCAGCGTGCCAATGCCCGCGTCATTGCAAGCTTTGGCCAAAATGTGCCCCAACGCTGGATTGCCATCGTACTCATAAGGCATGTTGCTGATGAAGTGCGGCAACTCGTTGCTGGTGTAGTTGCCTTGAAAGTGCAGCGCATTGTTCAAGTGGTAGGCAGAGTTGACCAGCCAATGCGTGTCAAACACCACGATGGTGTCAACACCCAAGTCGCGGCAACGTCGGTCAATTTCATGATGGCCATCGATGGCGGCCTGCCGTGTGCCCTTTTGAGGGCCGTCCAACTCGCTCAAGTACATGGACGGCACATGCGTGATTTTGGCCGCGAGTGAAACTTGTCCCATGATCAGACTCCCCAATGTGGAATGTGGTGCGAGCCCATCGACACTGCCACGTTTTTAGGCTCGCAAAAAACTTCGTAACTCCAAGTACCGCCTTCACGCCCCGTTCCGCTGGCTTTGGTACCCCCAAAAGGCTGGCGCAAGTCGCGCACGTTCTGGCTGTTCACAAAACACATACCGGCCTCCACTGCCGCAGCCACGCGATGCGCGCGGCCCAGGTTCTCAGTCCAGACATAACTGGACAAGCCATATTGAATGTCGTTGGCCAACTCAATGGCATGCGCTTCATCACGGAAGGGGATCAAACACGCCACAGGGCCAAAAATTTCGTCCTGTGCAATTTTCATGCGGTTGTCGACATCGGCAAACACCGTGGGCCAGACGAAATTGCCTTTCTTGACACGGTCTGGAAGCTCAGGTGCATAAGAGGGTTTGTCTAAGCCGCCACACAGCATCGTGGCGCCTTCTTGAGGACCCAGCTCAATGTAACTTTTCACCTTGGCCAAATGCGCTGGGCTGATCATGGGTCCCACCAAGGTGTTTTCATCCAAGGGATCACCCACTTGGATGCGCTTAGCGCGTTCGGTGAACTTCTGCACAAAGTCTGCGTAAATACTTTGCTGGACCAAGATGCGGCTGCCAGCTGTACAACGCTCGCCGTTGTTACTGAAAATCATGAACACCGCAGCGTCCAATGCACGCGGTAAATCGGCATCTTCAAAAATCACAAAGGGCGACTTGCCGCCCAACTCCATGCTGAACTTTTTGAGACCTGCACTTTGCACAATGCGATGGCCGGTCGCTGTAGAGCCCGTGAATGAGACAGCACGCACATCGGGATGCGCTACCAAAGGCTCGCCAGCATCTCGGCCATAGCCGTGTACCAAATTCAAAACGCCCGGTGGGACACCCGCCTCCAATGCCAACTCACCCAAACGTGCAGCCGACATGGGCGAGAGTTCGCTCATTTTTAAAACTGCCGTGTTGCCAAATGCCAAACAAGGCGCCACTTTCCAAGTGGCGGTCATGAAGGGCACATTCCAAGGACTGATCAAGGCACACACACCCACCGGATGAAACAGTGTGTAGTTCAAATGTGTGGGCGTTGGATAGGTATGGCCATCAACGCGCGTGCACATTTCTGCAAAGTAAGAAAAATTATCGGCCGCACGCGGAACCAGTTGCTTGCCAGTTTGCGAAATGGTCTGACCGCAATCACGTGTTTCCGTTTGCGCGATCTCTGGCACGTTCTGGGTGATGAGTTCACCCAGCTTGCGCATGATCTTCGCGCGGTCTGCGGCCGGCGTGCCAGCCCATTTCGGAAAGGCGGCTTTGGCGGCGGCTACGGCTTGGTTCACTTCCATTTCACCGCCGACAGACACTTCGGCCAACACCTCTTGCGTTGCGGGATCTCGGGTTTCAAAAGTATGGGCATTCGCAACGCTGCGGCCGTTAATCAAATGATCGATGCGCATGGTCTTCTTGTCTTTCGTTTCAGGGGCAACATTTAAAAATGAGGTCATGAATGGCTCAGCGTGTTGGTCAAATCACCGACACCTTCAATGCTGGTCACAATGACATCGCCTGCATTGCAATTCACCACACCATCCGGAGTGCCCGTGAGAATCAAATCACCCGGTTGCAAAGTCATGAATTGGCTGAAAAATTCAATCAAGGTGGGCACATCGAAAATCATGTCGCGGGTGTGTCCTTTTTGAGTCACTTGACCATTCACTGTCGTTTGCAAGGCCAAGTTCATGGGACTGCCATAGCGATCATGGATGTCTTTGGCATCTACCAACCAAGGGCCAATGGGGGTGCAAGTGTCCCGATTTTTAACGCGCAAATTGGGACGGTACCAGTTCTCCAAATAATCGCGAATGGCGTAATCATTGGCCACAGCATAGCCAGCCACATGCTCGTAAGCATTTTCTTTTTTAACGTTCTTGGCAGTTCGCCCAATCACCACTGCCAACTCGCACTCATAGTGCATGTGCGTCACGTCGGTCGGCCTGCGCGTGAAAGCCATGTGGCCTATCAAAGCGGCTTCCCCTTTGACAAAAACCAAGGGCTCCTCCGGCGCTTTGAAGGCCAACTCTTTGGCATGGTCAGCATAGTTCAGCCCCAGCGCCAACACCGTTCTGGCTTGCGGCACTGGCGCCAGGGGTGGCAGCCACACCACTTCATCAAACTTCAAGCGCTTGCCCGACCAAGGGCTGCGCGTGAGCAGCAGTTCACCCTCTGACTCAATGGCTTCGTGAACAGCGCCAGCCCAAGCAATGCGCGCGTGCTTCATGCGGTACCTCCCACCAACGAATTGACCAGCGTCTCAAACCCCTCAGCTGAAATTTCCACCACATCACCCTTCTTAGCCCGGGGCCGTTTGCCGTTTGGCAAACAGTCGCTGCCCAACAACAACACATCGCCCTTTTGAAAGGTCATGAACTCAGAAATATCGGCCACCAACTCGCGCGACTTCCGAACTGTGTCCGCGTAATTTACACGCTGCATTTCTTGACCATTGATCTTGACAGTGAGCACCATCTCGTCGGTATTGACCCTGTCGATCGAGCGCACTTTGGTGCCCACCCCTAAAAACGTGTCGACGCATTTGAATTTGACAGGGGGCCGGTAATAACTTTCATGCGGAACAGAGACATCGTTCACCAACAGACAAGCGACGGGTTGTGCATTGTCACCAAAGACCCATGCCACATTGGCACCCACATCGACCTCGCTCACCGAAGCCGGCAAGACGATGTCGCTGCCCGATGGCGTGAAGGTGTTGGCTGTTTTGATGAACAAGACAGGCGCTTTGGGCGCTCCTTTGTAGGGTGCTTCTGGCATTTGGAGCGCCCTCAAATTCCATTCTCTTTTGAAATTGAGCAAAGTGCCGTAGACAGTCCCCTCCGGCCAGTAATGATTTTTTTGAGTGTGCATTTTTTATGCCATTTCCTAAACAGTGTCTTCAACTGGAAACGTTTCTAACTGAATCACCGCATCCAACAATTGGTAGAGCTGTGCTAACTTTTGTTTGCCCAACTCGCTTTCCATCCAGACGTAATGTGATTCAATGGTCTCCGACAATTTGGCCACTTTTGACAAGCCCAGCGAGGTGGCTCGCACCACCGTTCTGCGTGCATCTTGCGGGCACCGACTGCGCTCAATCAACCCATCTCTTGCCATTCGCGTCAACACGCCCGTTAAGCTCGGTCCGAGCAAAAAAGCTTCGCGTGCCACTCGGCCGGTCTCAACGCCTTCAGCTTCCTGCGCATGCTCCCCCAAAACACGCAACACCCGCCACTGCTGATCCGATAAGCCATGCTCACGCAAACTGGGCCGCGTGTGCAGCATCACCGCCTCGCGCGCTTGCAACAGCAGACGCGGCAAATTTCGGTGTACAAAAGTTTGGTTTTTCATGGGCAACGTATTTATTTAACATGTTAAATGAATTCTGTGGGCTCGGAAAATCGGGTAAACCCGCCTTTTCAGTCGTCGATGGACAAGAAGCTCGCATCTAGACCCAGCAGAGGGGGAATAATTACGCCATGCACACCTCCTTTTTTGACATCCACCAACGTCGACTGATTCAAGCCCCCATGGCGGGTTCTCAAAACCATGGCTTGGCTGCTGCCGTTTTCAAAGCTGGCGGGTGGGGCAGCGTTCCTGCCGCCCTGTTGAATGCCGAACAACTGCAATCTGAAATGCTGGCTTTTCGTTCGGCCCTCTCTGGCCACTGGGCTTCGAGCACCGATGCAGCAAGCTTCCTGCCCCTGAATGTGAACTTTTTTTGCCACGCAACGCCGCTCAGCATGCCCGAGCGAGAATCTTCATGGCGCGCCCAACTGACAAAGTACTTCGCGGCGTTCGGCATTGACCCACAAGCCATTCCTGCGGGCCCGGGTCGCGAGCCCTTCAACGAAGAGAGTTTGAAACTGGTGGGCCATTTCAAGCCCGCGGTGGTCAGTTTTCATTTTGGGCTGCCCAAAGCTGAATGGGTTAAGCAACTCAAGGCTTGGGGCCTGCAAATTTGGTCGTCGGCCACCACCGTTCAAGAAGCTCAGTGGTTGGCACAGCACGGGGCCGACGCCGTCATTGCGCAAGGCCTTGAGGCAGGCGGGCATCGTGGCATGTTTCTCACAGAAGACCTTAACAGCCAGTTAGGCACCATGGCGTTGCTGCCCCAAGTCATCAAAGCGGTGGCCGTGCCCGTCATTGCGGCGGGTGGCATTTCCAGCCCGACGGCTGTGGCCGCAGCCAAAGCGCTGGGCGCGAGCGCCGTTCAAGTAGGAACCGCTTTTCTCACCAGCCACGAGGCGACTACCAGTGCCCTGCATCGCCAAGCTTTGCTGTCGGCATCTGCGCAGGACACTGCACTCACCAACCTTTTCAGCGGTCGCCCAGCACGCGGAATTGTGAACAAATTCATGCGCGAAATGGGGCCCCTTAACCCAGATGCCCCCGCGTTTCCTTTGGCCACCGCTTTCCTGGCCCCTTTGCGTTCAGCCGCTGAAGCTCAGGGCCTCAGCGATTACTCGCCACTGTGGTCAGGTCAAAATGCCTCAGATTGTCAAGCCTTGTCGGCAGCCGACATCACCCACAAACTCTTGCAAGGCTGGCCATGAGACCCCTATTTTCAAAGTTGGCACAGCCAGAGTGTTAGGCTTCTATCATGGCCAAAGACAAAACCATTTTCACGTGCTCCGATTGCGGTGGCACGACCCCACGTTGGTTGGGCAAATGCCCCGCCTGTGGCGCTTGGAACACGCTCATTGAAAGCACCGTCGATGCCAGCGGCAGCGCCAAAAACAGGTACACCAGCCAATTTCAAGCATTGGCCAAAACCGCCGAACTCACCAAGCTGGGCGACATAGAAGCCACTGACGTTGATCGCACCGCCACGGGCTTGGATGAGCTTGACCGTGCTTTGGGCGGCGGCGTGGTGGAAGGCGGCGTGGTCTTGATCGGCGGCGACCCCGGTATTGGCAAGTCCACCTTGCTGCTTCAAGCGCTAGATGCCTTGCAACGCAAAGGCATGAACACCCTGTATGTGACGGGTGAAGAAAGCGGCGCCCAAGTGGCTTTGCGCTCTAGACGACTTGGCCTTGACAACAGCCAAGTTCAGGTTTTGGCTGAAATTCAACTGGAAAAAATACTGGCCACGCTGCAAACTGAGCGTCCCCACATTGCGGTGATCGACTCCATTCAAACGGTCTACTCTGATCAACTCACCTCGGCCCCCGGCTCGGTGGCGCAGGTTCGCGAGTGTGCCGCGCACTTGACGCGCGCAGCCAAAGCCACCGGCACTGCCATTGTCTTGGTGGGCCACGTTACCAAAGAAGGCGCGTTGGCCGGCCCCCGCGTGCTTGAACACATGGTCGACACCGTGCTGTACTTTGAGGGCGACACCCACAGCAGCTTTCGATTGATCAGGGCCATTAAAAATCGCTTTGGGGCGGTCAACGAAATTGGCGTTTTTGCCATGACCGAAAAAGGCCTGAAAGGTGTTTCCAACCCCAGCGCCATCTTTTTATCGCAACACGCCGAGCCAGTGGCGGGCAGTTGCGTGATGGTCACTTTGGAGGGCACTCGACCGCTCTTGGTGGAAATTCAAGCCTTGGTCGACAGTGGCGGCCCCAGTCCCCGCAGGCTGTCTGTGGGTTTGGAAAGAGACCGATTGGCCATGCTGTTGGCGGTCTTGCACCGGCACGCGGGCGTGGCTTGCATGGACCAAGATGTGTTCGTGAATGCCGTCGGTGGCGTTCGAATTAGTGAGCCAGCTGCTGACTTAGCAGTGATGTTAGCAATTACTTCTTCGCTTAGAGGCAAAGCGCTTCCAAAAGGCTTCATTGCCTTTGGTGAGGTTGGATTGGCGGGTGAAGTCAGGCCTGCGCCTCGCGGCCAAGAGCGTCTGAAGGAGGCCGCCAAGTTGGGCTTTACCGTGGCCGTGGTGCCCAAAGCCAACGCACCCAAAAAGAACGACAAGAACTTTGAAGGCCTCACCATTTACCCGGTTGACCGCATTGAAGACGCCATGAACTGCGTTCGAGGACTTTAAGATCAGGCCATGAACATCTCCAGAATTATCATTCCGATTGGGGTCGTCGCTTTCGTCGCAGGCGCTTGGCACCAATACCAATGGCAGGGAGTGGCCGTGGCCACAGGGGCCGTGGTCATGTGGGTTTTGCTGCACTTCACTCGCATGGTCACCGTACTCAGTCGCGCGGCCAACCGACCCGTAGGCCATGTGGGCAGCGCCGTCATGCTCAATGCCAAGCTCAAAAAAGGCGTGAATTTGATGCACGTGATTGCCATGACAAAGTCTTTGGGCGAACGTTTGAGCGAAGAAAATACCCAGCCCGAGGTTTTTAAATGGACAGACACTGGCGAATCTTTCGTCATCTGTACATTCAAAGGCGGCAAACTCAGCGCCTGGGACATGACCCGGCCTGAGCCCATCGATGCAGATACCTCCCCTCAGGCGAACTGAAATCGACTGCCCCCGCACTCAGACCCGGAAATAAGACCCGTAAAATGGCAACTTTGCGAATCTGGCAACAAAGGACACAACAATGAGCAACGAAACCCCCTCGATGGAAGACCGCGACGGCAAAATTTGGATGGACGGCAAAATGGTCGAATGGCGCGACGCCAAGATCCATGTTTTAACCCACACGCTGCACTACGGCTGCGGCGCATTCGAAGGCGTTCGCGCCTACAAAACCGTCAATGGCACGGCTATTTTTCGTTTGCAAGAACACACCGACCGGCTCTTCAACAGCGCCAAAATCTTGCGCATGAAACTGCCCTTCACCAAAGAAGAAGTGAGCGAGGCCCAAAAAGCCGTGGTGCGCGAAAACCATTTGGAAAGCGGCT
>Ga0114974_10000314_pt1 | contig 41094 bp, 20 predicted proteins | sample S_130206_EF_Meta_FD_87318 | JGI IMG/M metagenome (GOLD analysis project Ga0114974, IMG submission 87318) | Freshwater microbial communities from Lake Simoncouche, Canada to study carbon cycling - S_130206_EF_MetaG | ecosystem: Environmental > Aquatic > Freshwater > Lake | place: Lake... | reverse complement strand
TTCCTGCGATTGCACCCATATAGGCATGAGCACCATACGGCGCTGACTCGTTTAGAATACACCATGCTTCTAATCTCTGTTGAGTCTCTACATCGTCTTGGCGATCGATAATTTTACTTGATAACTTACAACATTCTCTAAACGCTGATTTCCAAGTGTTGAATGGATCTGTATTGAACGCAGTAATGTTACTGACTTCTGGCATTGCCTTAAACAAAGAACTGATGCTTGTGGTCATGTCCGGCTTGGATATATCCATATTTTGTGTTAGTCGCTTGGGCAATAACTTAACGCCACCATACCCGTATTCCAAATCATTGATGGGGTTACGACTGCGCCATACATGTACACATTCTAAATCGTATTTGCTAACTTCATAATCAAAATTAAATGTGTCAAGTATTTCTGCATCAGCATCTACCACCCAAAACATTTTTGTAAATGCTTTTTTTGCTGCGGCAATGTGTGCTTGATGTATTCCTTTAATTCCATGCACTCTATGTGCGTAAGGAAACCTTGCTTTTAACTTTTCAAAGTTAGCATCTGCATTTGGTTCATTATAACTGATAAAAATAATATCGTACATTATTGCCTAAAATAAGTTAATCCAAGATTGATTGTTTCATTATAAAGATCTAAAACATATTTGCTCTGCTGAGCATCGAGGTTAGGCCAATCTAAACCTAAATTAAGTTTAATTTTTTCTCCAAGCTCTTGTATGTCTTTTTCAATACAACCATGCAAAACATTTTCTTGGTATATATTTTTAAGAATTTCAAAATCTCTAACCTGCACATAATCCCAATCTGTACAGTTAGTCATCCATGTGCCAAGTCTTGCGCCATGTATTGCGTATAATCCGTGTTCTTCATGGGCACCTACAGTACTCCACATACGCAGCCTATGTATATTATGCCACCATATATGGTCCTGTAACTCCATAGGTGGAACTTTAATTCCATCTTTCAATGTCATCTTGACACCTTCTCGGAATCCTGCTCTCCATGCTTGGAAAGGACTACCTGTAATAATACTGTCGCTGTAGACTACAGGAAAATTACGATATCCATCTTCCCAACAAAAATCTACTTGTGCCCTATCACTTGTACTAGCTTCGTGTGTTTGCATGCCGAGGATAAACTCTTTTTTCCAAATTTTAATCCCACCATTGCCGTATCGTAATCCGTTAATTTTGTTTTTACCGCACCAGCCATACACTTGGATCTTTGGATCACTCATATCTAGATCTAGATCAAAGAACGCTGGATCTACAATATTATCTGCATCTACTGTTATAAGCCAATTAGTGTCGCTCAAGTTGGCTGCGGCTTTGTGGGCATGATCGCTGCCTTTAACCCCATGTACTCGTTTTGCCCACGGTGCTTTATCGCACAAGTCAGCATAATGCACATCAGCATTTGGTTCATCGTAGCTGATAAAAATAATATCAAATTCTACTATTTTCATTTAATCTCCAGTACATAATTTTTAAACAGGCGTCTTGTATATACGCTAAACTTTGTAGGTAATTCTAAATTTTTAAGTACAAATTTTTTCCCTACAAGATCTGATATTTTTATAGTGAATGGTTTGTATAATACATTAGGATCGTTATAATCTGTAATTAAAAAATTCATATCAGTGTTGCCAGCCCAGTTAATTTTTTTCTTTTTAACTGGCTGAAATTTCTTAGGAAGTTTTTTAGTTCCTCCGTATTCTTCAGTTAATTCTATTGTTAAACTGTTTAATTTATAACTTAAAAATACATTGGGTTTATCAAATTCTGCATGTTTAACTTCAACAATACGATGTAACACATCATCTATTTTATACAAGGCTCTAGTTTCAGATATAACATAACTGTCTCCAGTTATATCCACAGAACAAGAATTGAGATTGATTTTGCCTTCAATAATCATTTCAGCAACTTCTTGATCCATTGAGATTTTATGTTCTTCGTTTAAAAATGCAGAACCTGGACCTACTGCTGTAATTGCTCCAGATGTTGGATCAAATACTGCAAAGAATTCTACAGGGGGCAATATCACAGGTTCAAATAACTCAGTCAAATCGATTATTTCTTCCATGCTATCTCCTCTAAAATATTAATTACTTCTTGTGTAATTTTATCTTTTTCTACATAATGAACAATATTATGCTGCTGGTAATTTCCTATTTTTATTTGGCCTTTACGATTTATGTAAAATCCTAAATGATCACTCCATACATCTGACGGCCATGGAAATTTTTGTATCATTCCCTTCATGTGAACCACTTTAGGAAACTCTAACTTATATGCAATATCATCGCCAATATCTAAAAGTTTTGCTGCTAATCCAAATGCTTCATCTGTACCAACAACTTTTGGTTTAAGTTCTGTTAAAAATAAATTTGAAAATTCTACAGGGTTTTCAATAATGTTGCGAGCCAATGTAAAAAATTCTTTAGCTACTGCGCTGTCCTTTTTAAAGAACGTGTAAAAACTATACAGGTTAGGCAATTTATTTTTTGTAAATGTTCTGCGATAGTAGTCACTATCTACTAATTCTTCTCTATAAGTATAAGCAGTGTTGGCAATATACAATTCATTGTTTTCTACAAAATAATCAATCCAATGACTGTAATCTCTAGTAAACAACATGTCGGAATCTAGGCAAACTGTGTAGTCGAAAGGACTATATGTATCCATCCAAGATCTAGCATCCCATCCTTGATACTTTTCAATTTTTTCTACGTGATCAAACACCCAAGAAGATTTTAATTTTTTTACCGCATCAACATCATCTGTCATTAGGCATACTTTATCGTATCCTTCTTTTTGAGTATTCTTAATACTAAGTGCTAATGCATAAGCTAGATTAAGATAATCTATTTTATCGTTAGTAGAAACAAAAATTAAATATCCAAAGTTCATACCAACTCCAATAGTTTTTCAGTATGACGGATAATGCTTTGTTTGTTCATTATATGAATATCTAGCCCTCGTACAGCAGCCGCATAATAATTATTATCGCTGTTTGGACTTGCCAGTATTGTTAGTTTTCCAGTAGAGTCTACAGAATGCAAAATGTCTTTGTCTAATACTGTTAAAATTGGTGGAAGACTTTCATTGGTGTTTGTTTCAAATCCATCTAGTATATGTTTTGCTACACTGAAAGAAATATCATTTCTATATTGTGTTGTATCAAATCGAAATAGATCAGCATAATATTGATAGTTTTGTCTGATGATATTAACCAGTTCAAAAAACATTTTACTATATGGTGTTTTTTTAAACATCACAGTTGTTGCCCAATACAAATGAACTCCTGTATCAGAAACATATTTGTCGTGATATCCTAATCTCTTTTGATCGTATATGTCTAACATATTTTTAGCAATCATAACTTCTGCATCAACGTCCCAATAGGAATTTAATCTATTGGAAAAAATTAAAAAATCACTGTCCATTAACAGCGTTTGATCATACGGAGTTAATTCATAAACACTGGCACGATTAGCATTGACAAACGGGATATTTTTAAAATGTACTCCGTCGTGCAGGCGTCGCATATTATCTGTAATAGGACGCTCAACTTCTATAATTTTGTCAAATGTCGAAACCAATTGTTCATAATTGTTTGAAGTTTTAACCCACTCCATTGTAGATGGATCTGTAACCAAAGAAACAGGGATGCCTAAATTTTTCTTGGCCAGTTGGGCAGATACCATTGCCATATAAGCATAGTCAATGTTTCTATTGTTATGTGCAAATATTAGTGCGCCGCGTGTCATATGTCTAATAGCTTTTCCACACTGCGGCTTTTTTTAAGTTCTTGGAATTCTTGATAATACTCTAATGTAGTATCATAATATCTGTCAAAGATATCATCTCTAAATTTTTCTAAATCTTCAATCATTATTGGATTTTCGTTAGAATCGATTAAGGGAACATTTTCGGTTCTTCCTTGATCAATAAACATCTGTACGAATGTTATTAACGATTTATCAATCTTAAAGATGCCACCGTTCTGACCAATGGTTAATTTGGCTTCAATTTTTTCTTTGAGAAGGCGTCTTTGGATTGAAAAGGTCTGACGATAGTTTGAAAACTCTAGAGCTTTTTTGAGTTGCTCTTCCATAATAATCCCCTAATTAAAGTAGCACTTTATTTATTGTGCTAGATAATCAGGAGAAAATTATGTGGTTGGGGCTTGAGTGATTGAGATTGTTGGTGTTGTTACTTGGAAATTGCCTGAGCCAGACGGCAACAATGTACCCGTGGCTTCAAGCGTTGACAAAGAAACGCTTATTGTTCCGTCAACTCCTTCTGTTGCACCGCCCTGCCCTGTGTGATTATCTGTCCATTCAACTTGGAATTCAATGCTGGCCGCAGTTCCTGCAGAGTTATCTGTAATACCTGGGGTTCTAGCATAAATCTTATAGGCGTTTGTTGAGTACGGATTTGAAGCAGTGGCAGTATACCATGCATTAAATCCATTACTCAATCTATAAAAATTTCCACCGTTTAAACTTCCAGTATCTGCTATTGGGTAGTTGCCGCCGAATCCTACGGTGCCAACACCAGCTAAGAAGGCGGTCCAATTTGCATTTTGAGCAGCGATAGCACCTGTTGTAGATCCGCCCGTTCTTGCTGATATAAATCGTATCTCGCCGCCACTATTGAAGAAAGCACGAGCAGCAGCAGCCGTTGGCCAATAAACACTGACCAAGCTGTATATTCTTGTAGTCCAAGTTGATCCAAGTGCTCCAGGCCACGCAGTTTCAGCATACCAAGATCCTAATCCTACAGGAGCAGTTCTAGTAATTGCTTGTGAAGAAGCAATGTCAAATTTTTGTGTAACTATTACATCGGCCCAAGAAGAATACTGTTTGTAAGGTGCTGTTGCTGTATGAGCTCTTACTGTTCCTCCTACAGATGCATCAACTAATGTTGGGACTGTTCCAATTTGATGTACATAGGCGTTGATAATATCATATTTTAAACTAGTCCAGTCAGTTACTGCGACTCGATTGCTGGTTGTTATTTGATTGCTAAAAACCGTTTGTCCGTAGCCGCTGTTGCCTGCGCCAACGCCCAATACTCCAGCGACCTTACTTTGAATGTCGTTGTAGTCTGCAACTTGAATAGTTTTAGAAACCCATATACCAGAAGCTACTCCGGTTCCTTGACTAGCTGTACCTAAGTCAGTTCCCAATGTTAATGATGCCGCTGGCATCACTGTACCAGTTCCTGTAGCAGGGCCGGTTGCTGTAAATGTTAATCCGGTTGATGCCGTGAATGTTTCTGGTAGGGCGCGGCCTGTTCCAGAACCTGTTGTTATCACAGTTATCACAGTAATTGTCATACCAGCGGCGTATGTTATTCCTGTAGTACCGGCAATATTATTCCACTGAGTATTTGTTGTTGTTCCTAATGCTTTAATTGTGTATACTTCGCCAATTTGGAATGCTGCGACATCTACCCATCCTGCGCCTACTAGAGTATAGTCTGTAGTGCCTATAGTTACTACAGTATACTTTTGAGATGCTGCCATTGCTGTTGCATTGATAAATCCAGAACCTGTGGCAGTAAATGTAGTGCCAACAGCATTTGATAATGATCCAAATTTTGTAAAATCAGTATTGCCAGCAAATGTAATAGTATAAGATCTACCATTGACAAAGTTACCTGCAGTTACTAATCCTGTGGCAGTGGCAGTGAATGTAGTTGCTACGGTATTGTTGGCAGCTCCAAGATCTGTCCATATTGTTGTGCCTGCTGTAATAATAGTATATGAACGTCCTATTACCAGTGCGCCTGGATAATCAGCTGTGTTAGCCACAGCATTTTGATATAGGTCACCAATTTTGAAAGATGTAAATGCAACGCCATTATTTAAAGTAAGGAGGGCAATTTCTTCACCTTCTGTAACACCGCTATCTGCGGCAATGGTTATTGTGGTACTGGCTACTCCGCTTAGGCCGCCATCTGTACTTGATACTGTGAATGAACCTGTTAAAGATGCAGGATTAAAATCAGATGCTGTTATTCCTGTACCTGAAATTGTGTAAGGTAATACGGAGCCATTTGAGACATTCTTTGTATACATGTATACAATTATAGAATTACCATCAGAGACACCAGGAAGATTAGTTTTGAAAGTAAACTCAGCTTCGTCATAGTTTATTATAATTATGCCAGATCCGCCCGAGCCGCCACTAGTTGCTGCACGACCTACATAGCCTGCTCCGGGATTTGGAGTTCCACCAGTTGCTGTTCTTTCAGTTGATGTTCCACTAGCACATCCTCCACCACCTCGACCACCAGTATTTGCGGTGCCAGATGCACCATTGAGGCCTTCACCACCTCCGCTGCCGCCACCACCTGTGCCGCTTGCGCCGCCTTTTATTGTTCGTGTTGTGCTTTGGTCGTAACGGCCACCTCCACCACCACCTCCACCACCGTAAAAATTTCCTTTGTATAAAAATCCCGGACCGCCAGAATTACCAGCAGTTCCGCTTGCATCAGCAAGACCATTTCCACCAGCTCCAGCGCCGCCTCCGCCACCAGTACTGCCAATTGCTGTAGTTCCGCCAGTACTACCAGTAGTTGAAACAGCACTACCGGATATGTTTCTTCCACTAGCTCCACCGACGTTAGTTGATCCAGGACTGCCTGCGGCTGCTGAATAGCCACTAAATGTTGTAGCGGTATCTGAGGGCCCTGCACGATAAGATATGTTTGTACCAGGAGTAACTGCAATGTCATTGTCGATAGTAACTCTGCCGCCACCGCCGGCGCCACCTGGGACACTACCTGCAGAAGGAGTTGCGCCGGTGCCACCGCCGCCAACCATAAACAGCTCTCTAATGATAAAACATCTAGTAGGAACTGTCCATGTTGTGGGTGATGTGCTAGTTAGTGTGACGGTTTGTAAAGCCATTATTGTGTTTTCCTTAACTCAGGAATATTTATATAGTTCAAGTCGCGGTTATCGACGATATTGAATACGTTGGGCTTGTAATGGTGAACGTTCCTGTAGGTATTAACGATCCTGTAGCTTTTAATTCGTCTACCGTTACAGCCAATGTGCCATCTATTACATCTCCAGGCGGGTGAATTGTAACAGGATTTGGATAATCTGGGTTTAGTGCATCTGGATCAACATAAGCATCGTTCCATAATACTTTTATGTATACCACTGTTGCTGTGCCAGCCGAATTGTTTGCAACATTGGTTTTGGCTTGCAATTGATAGTTGTTAGATGAGTACGAACTTGTGGCGCCTTGTTGATAATATGTTTGATAAACATTGGTCAACGAATAAAATGTTGCTGCACCGGGTGTATTAGCACCAAAACTTTGTAGGCCAACTGTGTCTAATAAGTTTGTCCAAGAATTATTTTGTGGTGATGTTGTTCCACCTGTACGAGAACTGGATATTCTTATTTTTCCACCACTGTTGAAAAAGTATCTTGCTAGATTTGCTGAGCCAAAAGTAATGGTAATTTCGCAGGATGACTGGGTCATCCAAGAACCTGTCCGCGATGTTCCAGGTTTGGCTGTAATTACAGATTGATCAACGCCGATATTAAATCTATTCAAACTGGCTGCTTCAATAGCATTATCATAATTACTATTTGGGAATGTTATTCCTTGTTGTATAACTGCCAATGCCACAGCTTCTGTAAGAACAGGCTCTGCTCCATCTTGATGGATTCGAATACTACGAAGCATGTTGCGCAAATCGTCCCATTGGACTTTAGAAATTTGCTCGCCTAGAGATACTGCCGCACCTAATACTGTTTGTCCGTATCCTTTAGGGCCAGTTCCTGGGCCGAGAATATCAACAATCTTGGCTCGAATATTATTATAATCGGTTCTTGATATTTGTGTAGGCATGTTATAACACTAACGCTTCAATTACTTTCATTCCGTCAACACTACTAGATTCTAGTGCAATTGCAAAAGTATCTACGTTGAAATTTTGTCTTACTAATGCTGTTCCGGATGGTCCTGCTACTAGTCTATCGCCTTTCTTAACAGCACCTGTTACTTTAACTGGTACTCTTCCTTTAAGGGCAATATATGTACCGCCTTCTAAACCACTGTTCATCATGTAAGCTGGGTTTGCACTGACTACACCAATGGCTCTATCACCTTGTGTACAAGCCGTGACTTCTTTGTCGCCACCAACAGTAACCACTGTCCCTGTTTCATAGTCTGCATCTGCTAGATATTTTTCTGCTAAGTCAGCATATTGAGCTGAAGTTGCTGTTCCGTCAAATACATTGGCTAACAAATTGCCTGCTGCATTTCTGGCAGCAATAGTAAATGCTGTTTTTGTTGTTCTAGCTGATCTATACCAAGTGCTTTGATCACTACCATTCCAGGCAGTATCAGTTGCCGAATCATCAATTTTTACCTTATCTGTGCTTGTAGCAATACCATTGAATTTTACAGCATTTAATTCACCTGACGAATTTCTTACTGCCACAGTATCAGCCAATGCTGTTACATCTGGGGATAGTGAGTTTAATTTTAACGCATTTGATGCTGTTCCGTTAACATCGCCCTGAACAGAACCAAATAAGTTTCCTCTGATTGTTGCACCAGCGTAACCAATTTGTTTACTAGTACCATTAACTAATACAGTTGCATCAGTTGCTAGGAAATTTCCTACAAATCCACCTGTGAATTGTTTTGTTGAGTAGTCATATGCAGTTGTAAGATCAAGTGCTTTGAGATTGGCCACTAAACTATTAGCATATACCGATTCCCATTTAAGAGTTGGGGAACCTAAATTATATGTTGCGGTTGTTCCTGGTACAATTCCTGTTCCTGTAAACACTGCAACGTTTTGTTTGACCGTTCCGTTAGTGATCCTAACTGTAATGTCGTTGTTATTTTTATTTTCAATGATAACATTTTCGCTATCTTCAATCCAAATACGAAGGTCGGTATCAGTACCTACAAAAAAACCTACATCTGGAAAAGTAATCGATGAAGTGAACGGGTTTGCAATACCAACACGCACATAGTCAGCTGCTGGTCTGCCGCCTAACCTGTCTGAGTTACTTGCTGTTCCCCAGAATCTGTAATCACTGGTTGTTTGGCCGTTAGCTGGGGTATTGATTAATGTAATACCTTGTTTAATAATAGGAAAGTTAGCTGTTAGTCCTGTTGAACTTGCTGGAATAAAATCTTCAAGAGAGTTAACAATTGCTACAATTTCTCCACCTGCAATAATTTTAATAATAGCATGGGTATCAGCAACCGGTGTTTGATTGTCTTTAACGGTGTCTGTAGCAATAGCACTAGATCCAAGTTCTGGACTTGCAGCTGGCCCAACTAAAACATACTGTGTTCCGGACCATGTATACAATTGTTTGGCGTTTGAGTCCCACCAAAACTCACCAGTGGCTAAGCCTGCGGGTTGAGTAACACTAACTTCGGCACCATTAGCAACTTTAAATTTAGTGCCATCATAGAATTTTAGCTTTTTATTTCCGCTATCGTACCATATTTGCCCAGGAACTACCTTTGGAGGTGCCGATGTATTTGCAAAATTTTCCATTAAATGTAGGAAATTTTCGTTTTGTACTTCGCCGTAACCTGCGTAGTTTTTACCTACAAATCGTAGATCAGTACTGGAATCGATTGTTCCGTCTGCTACTGATGTTTGTAGTACTCCGTTAAATTTGTTTACTTGATATGCCATGTTTGATCCACCTTAATCTTTGTATTTATTCATTATATAATACGAGTTGCAGCCGCTTGTCTTTGAGTTTCTAAATCTAAATATTGCTGTTGCGTTAAACTCGTTGGAATTGACAATGCTTGCTGTCTAATATGACGCAAAACTTTCCAATCTGTGCTTCTTAAAAATTCTAAATCGCTTGCATTTCTTAATTGATTTTCTTTCTGTGTTAAAATTTCAACACCTACTGGTTGAACAGTTTTAGTAGGAATATCAAAATAGTGAGTTTGTGCTATTATGGAGTTATGATCAGCATCACTAATCTCCGATACTAACACAGTATTAGGAACAGCCGGTACATAACTTAATATGCTGATTACTTTATTATCTTCTATACATACGTAGTGCATTTTTAACTCCAAATTGCCATGTAATTGGCGGCCGGTGTAGATCGTTGTTCTGTATTTTGAACATATACTCGAATCCTGTCTCCAAGATTGCTCCAGGTACAACGTAATGAGTCATTACCATCAACTCCGCCAGCATAGTGTATAACTGCGATGCTAGGCATAAATGCAATTAGATTAGACATTGTTTTACCTGCGGGCGGAAATACATCAAAAAAGTTTGCACCGTCATTCCAACTGCCTACCTGATTTGTATACCCCGAGCTACTATAAACTGTATTACCGTAGGTAAATGTATACTGTGGTAATCTACTGTCAACATACTGTTTAGGAGTGGCATGTAACTCAGATATTGGATTGCCGTTCAGTGTTAGGTATCCAGACATTGTGCTTCCGGAAATGGCTACTTTTGTTGGATCTGTTGCACTAATTGATATATTAGTTGTACCGTCAAACGACACACCATTAATAGTTCTAGATGTTTGTAATCTCGATGCCGAGGTTGCATTTCCAGTTACTGCTCCAACCAACGAAGCTGTAATTGTTCCCGCTGAGAAGTTACCACTTGCATCACGTGCAACAACCTTACTCACAGTATTTGCATCAGTAGCATCTACTGCAATAGTTAACGGTAATTGTGTATCGTAATAAGCTGGGGTTCCTGCACCCGTGTATTTGATGTAGTTACCAGCTGTTAATTTTTCTAGTGCAAACGCACCCCAAGATATTGTACCACCACCTGTTGCTTTGAGAACATACCCAGGAGTACCTAGCGGTAAAAAAGCAGTTGTCCCGGAGGCTGTTTGATAAGGTATTGAACCTGCACTACCACCGGCAATATTTGTAGACCTAGTCGATAGTGTTGCTGTGTCTGCATTGCCTAATAATGAATTAGCATATATCTTATCCCATTTATTATTTGGGGTTCCTAAATTAATTGGATCTCCGGCATGCACATAGTTAGGTGCGAACGATGGTTGATTAATCCCACTACCGCTCAACGATTGTGCAGATGTAATAAATCCAATGTCAGCATAATCTCCGGTAACATCAAAATCTAATATTTTTAATAAAAGTCCGGTTGAATTATTTGCTGCTAATGTTGGTTTTCCGCCTTGAACTCCAAGTGTCACATCGGCGCCGCCACCTACTGTTACTCCTCGATCAGCAACATTTAAAAAAGCAAGTGTACCAACTTCTGTCAAGGATGATTCAGTAACTCCTGGATTTAAATAACTACCAGTTAATGTAGTTGCAGAGGAAGGAATTGTAATATCAACAGTTCCGTCAAAATTAACATCATTAATTTTTCTAGCAGTTGCTAATTTCGTCGCTGTAGCAGAATTACCACTTAATGTTGCACCAATAAATGTGTTAGCTTGAACTACATCAAAGGTACTAGTTCCACTTGATGCTGTTACATTTCCAAGTAAAGTAGCTGTAATAGCACCTGCCGAAAAACCGCCAGTGCTGTTTCTTGCTACTACCTTACCTGCTTGATTCGCTGAGGATGCATCAACTGCCCATGTAACTTCTTCTGAGCCATTAAAATTATTACCAGTTAGATATGTTCCACGTTTTAAACTATTAGTAGTATTTGATAAAACTGTTACATCTGCAGTTCCATCAAACAATGTACCGTTAATTAATCTTGAGGTTATTAATCGAGTCGCTGTTGCTGCGTTACCCGTTAAGTTTCCTTTAACAATTGTTGATGTGCTTAATGTCAGACCTGCACCTAGGTTGCTAAATCCAAGAATTCCATTCGACGGATCAATCGTAAACGCTGTAGCTGATATAATACCAATTACACCATTATCTACCGTTAATTTTATAATAGGTCTTCGGACATTGTCACCGCCTAATACTGTTGTCGATACTGCTCGAGTAGTTCCAAATCCTTCAGCAGTCTCTGGTCCAATAATTCTCCAATTATTATCAGCCCATACATATAATGTGTTGAACGGTGTTTTTAACCATAATGCTCCAGGAGATGGTTCTGCTGGAGCATCTACTGATAGTACTGCCGAACCAACTAAGGTCCATTTGGAACCGTCATAGACATGCAGAACATTAATTGTAGTATCAAACCAAGTTTGCCCTTGTAGGGGTCTTGCCGGAGGAAAATCATTTGCAAAATTTTCTAACATCCACACAAAGTTTTCGTTTTGTGTTTCACCATATCCAACATAGTTTCTTCCAACCAAGCCAATGCTGGTAGAAGTATCTATTGTACCGTCTTCTAAAACGACTAACGGTACATTGTTAAATTTGTTAATTGTATATGGCATTTGAGCCGCTCCTAAATTTCATTATATTGTTACACTTCCAACGAATGTCCAAGCACTGCCTATAATTCTAAATGTTCTAACACTTCTAACAGGATTCAATATTTGCGCATTTAATGACTGTGCCGGTACTGATAAACTGGTAATTGCTGATGCTGATCCACCCGCTGCCACTGTGAACACATTGGTTCCGGGGGATCCAATGTTAAGACTTAGTGTTGATGGTAAATTACTCAATTCCATACAGAATACTCTTGCAAACGTGTTTACATCATATTCGGCAACGGGTGCAATTTCTGGCAATAATGTGCCAGCAATATATCCGTTGGTAATTGTTGGATTGCCTGCAGAGTCCATTGGAATTACCAATGATAATACTACTGCTCTTGATCTAATTGACGCATCGACGTATGCTTTATTTGTAGCATCGTTAGATGCAGCAGGTGTTCCTAATCCAGTGATTTTAGGAGTACCAATTAATGCAATACTGCCGCCTAATGAAGAAATTTCTAAATTAGGCAATGCTGCGTTGATCGATGATATTCTATTATTTTGTATTCGTACTGTAGCAACGCTTGCTGGACCTACATTAAGTGTACTTAATGTACCAAAAGATGTAACACCAGGAATACTAGTAATTCCAGACCCCAACGATGTTGCTGATAATACTTCAACTCCGTTGATGGCAAAATATTTTCCAGCAGCTATATTAATATGTTCAGAACTGTTCCATGCTGTTCCTAGTAGTTGTGGGATTGAATCATTATACCCTGCTAGAGTGGCGGCCGCTGTTGTTTGTTGTGGAGCAAGTCCGCTAGAATCAGCCCATAAAAATATATGACTGTTTGCCCCTTGTAGGATAATGCCACCACCGCTGGCATTTTGATCTGTTGGAACTGTAGATGTTTGTTTTGCCAATACAATATTTTTATCTTCAACAACTAAGGTAGCTGTATTAACTGTAACAACATCTCCGTTAACTGTTAAGTTTCCTTGTACGGTTAAATTTCCGCCAATGGTTGTTTGGCTGTTAAGTTGGTCATTGTATATTGTAACTGTTCGAGAGTCTGACGAAATCTTAACAGCATCTTCTTGTACAATACCTTTTCTAACGTTAAAAACAATATCTCGGTTTGTTGCAGAGTTTGAAATAATTACATTTCCTCCGCTTACTGTAATAGAACCTTGTCCACCATCACCGACAGATATTCCTAAGTCGGTATTAATTCTTAGTTGCCCTTCAATAATATTTGAAGTATCCTTACGAACATAAGTCGTTGCATCTGCACCGCCTAGTTGTTCTGAATTTGTGGCAGTTGCATAAAATTTAAAATTAGCAACTGTTCCTGCATTGAAACCTGCACCGATAGTTCCGGAAAATCCTTGAATGGCAGATTTTGGTGTGAACGAATCTTTTGAAAAGATTCCTAATAATATTCCATTGTTATAAAGATATGTTACAACTCGTGTTTGGTTTAGCGTATCTAAAATACTTACAACTTTAAGACCACTCAATCCCTGACTGGCAGCATAGGCTGGTCCTAATAAGATTGTGTTCGATCCGTCGAAGAAATATAATTGTTTTTCGATGCTGTTAAACCATAAGTCTCCTGCACCCAAAGTCAAAGGCTGTGAGCCTGAGATTGTTGCAGAACTTACTGGTATAAATTCATTTCCGTTATAAACTTTTACTCTATTTTCTGAAGTATCAAACCATACTTGACCACGTATTGGGTGAGTTGGTGTGTCGGCTCCGGCAAAATTTTCTAACAGCTTTATTAAGTTTTCATTGAATATTTCACCAAAGCCGCTGTAGTTTTTACCGATAAGAGTTAAGTCAGTAGAAGATTGATCTATCTGACCATCTGGAACTGTAGATACTATAGTTCCGTCTGTTTTGTTAATTTGATATGCCATGTTCTTGTCCTAGACGCCTTATATTAGTGTACTAAATGCAGGTGGACCAGATCTAATAATATAGTTAATTGTTAGATACGGATTCATAATACCAACCGGTTGTGCTAATGCAAATGTTGGGTCTGGTTTAGTAACTGGTCCTGAATTATTAAAATACTGCGCTTGACCTGGAGCAGTTGGTCCTAAGCCTGTTGTTGCTGGTGGGTTAATTGCAGTATCAACACGCAATGCAGAATACTGAGTTGCGCCGTTCTGGAATGAATGTGTATGTTCCGGCAAATTACCTAGTGTTAATGTTGCAGAACTTTGTCCTGCATCACCGCCTAATGTTTGTGCTTTGGTATCTGGTACTCGGCCTGCTGTGCCACCACCGCCGTCAACATATGATCCTGTAGACAATGGCACTGAAATTCCATTGTCCATGTTGTCCTTACCTAATGGAAATCTTCCTCTCATATCAGGTAGTCTAAATGTATTAAAGCCATTCAACACTGTCGGGCCATTAAAGATAACTCCGATTGTATCATACAATGCTTGATATTTTGCAATTTCAACTTCAGATCCGTCGCACAACAAATATCCGTATGGAACATTTGGTCCTGCGTACGGAAGGACCGAGCCTATCGGTACTCCTAAATCTCCAACAAATGTATCTCTTGTCTGTTTATAAAGTCCTGTTGCTCCTACACTCCTGTATGTTAATACATAATCTGTAGATTTAGAAACTGCAGGAGACGGTTCGGGTTTAGCTGAAATAATATTTGCTGTTAACTGTGTATTAAAAATCTTTGAATTGCTTTCTACCTGTCCGTCAAATCTAATAATGTTTGTGCTGATAACATCTCCAGATAGCTGGAATGTTGTAATATTTTTAAGGTTAGTAGCAGTATTGGCGTTTCCGCTGATGTTACCATCAAGTACTCCGGAAATCGTTTCAGCAATAATTGTTTTTGCTCTAACTTCTTTCCAACGTTTTGATGCTGTTCCTAGGTTATAAGTATCAGTCGTTTTAGGCTGTGTAGCTGCCAATATTGTTGTTCCTGATATTTCAAGATCAGAACCAACCTTAAGATTTTTTGCAATTGAAGCTCCGCCTTCCGTTCTAAGACTGGCATCACTAAACCCTGTGGCTTCGTTAGTGTTAGTAACGATAATTGATCCACTTGTTTTTACGTTTCCGACAATATCTAATGCTTCGTCTGGAGTTTCGTTATTAATACCAACCTTGTCATTAATTATTCGAATGATAGCTGTTGCTCTTCCGTCGATGTTCGTTTGAAGGTCAATACTGCTGCCAGTTTGAGAATTAAAAATTCTAGCAGAGGTTGCTGTTGTCGACAATGTAAATGTTCTATCAGCACCTAATGTTATACCGGTGTTATTTGCAATGTTAAATCCAGCAGCAGATATCGTATTGGCTGTGTCTGATCTTAAAAACGAACCAGAACTAATTGTATCACCATTTACAATTAATGCATCTGCGGCAAGTGCAGTTCCATATAATTTAGGAAGCAATCCACCTTCAAAATTTACAGATTCCGAAAGGCTTGGAACGTTAAGGTTAATACCAGATTTTATAATCGGAAAACCATTTAAAATAACTTTAGGGGTAAACGTGTCCTTGCTAAAAATAATAACAGGGATATCAGCAATATAAAATACTAACACACTTCTAGTTGTGTTATCACTGTCAGAAATTCTTTCTACTGTAGGTCCATATCGTAAACCATCAATAGAGCTTTCACTCGGGCCAACTAAAATCCAACGACCGTTTTCTCCTCCAGAGAAAATACGCAATTGTTGATTGGTAGTATCAACCCAAAGTTCACCAACTTTCGCTGTGTCAACAGCCGGCTCGGTTGGTCCTTTCTGTATGTTTGATGCTGCCTTCCAACTTGAGTTGTCCCATATTTGTAAGATACCGTTTGTGGTATCATACCATAGTTGTCCTTCTACTGGATTAACTGGTCTGTGTTCTTCATCGTTAGCAAAATTTTCTAATAGATGTAAAAAATTCTCTGCAATAATTTGTCCGTATCCTGTTTGATTTCGACCAGGAAATACCAAGCTGGTATCAAAGTTTGACGTATTGTCATAAACTGTAAGATCAGTCTTATTGTTGCTATCTGTAAATTTAATTTGATATGGCATGTTTAGACCTCAGTGAAACCAGTTAGACTTTGTATACGAATTGTATAGTCAATCTGCAATAATCTGTTTAAGGATTTTTGTACAGGGTGAAATACTACATGGGTTAACAGTTTGCCACCATCTGGATGAAATGATTTTAATCCTAGTTCGTCGAATACGAAATTGCCAGATAAATCAACGGAATTATCAAATGCTTCTTGTCCCAGGGGCTCGCCGTAATCAAGCAAACAGGTTACTATAATATCACTGTAGGTTGCTCCACTAACATGGCGTATTTCCATTTTGTTTCTAATAGGATCAGTATTTTCAATAATACCTTGATCAACAATTTTGTTATATGTTTGATTATATAAACTAGAATTAATACCAATAGTATTTGGAGTCAAATATGTTATTAATCCTGTTGGATCAACCACAGTGCCGCCGGTGCCAAATACCATTTCGTATATGGTGCCGTTGCCCTGATTCGATAAACTGTTAACCATTGCTACTGACATATTTTCGTAATGTATAGCATTTCGCTTATCAACAGCAATCTCACCGGTTTCAGGATACCAAATTTTGATATGTCCTTCAAAATGGAACCCGCCCGTTTCGTTTGGACGAGTTGTTTGTTGTTTGTTTTGATCGTTATTTTCTGGCATGTTAGTCTCTTGTGATTCCATAGTAGTATTTATTCGGGCAGTCTAGTAGTCTTTTTAGCTATGAACGCAGCAATAGCGGTAGTGTTTTCTAACAATGTAATGCCCTTGCTGACTGTTGTAGCACCTTTTTCGTACCAAATATTGCCTACCTTTTTAATAATTGAAATTCTAGTTCCGGCAGGAATTTTAGATGTTAATCTAATATACGGAGTAACTCCATCTACTGAAAAATCAGCTTCTAAAATAATATCTGAAGATGGACTCGAAGCTCCGTTTGATTCGCTGTATACCTGCAGAGAATCTTTTCTCAATCGTTCTCCACCTGCAAATACTTCAAATTCATCACAAGGTCCATGGTCTTCTGGTATTGTAACTGTTGTTGCGTTAGTCCATATTCTGCTGGATTTTGTTGGGATAAAATCCAACGGTCCAACTAATAATGTACTACCATCGCTTATAAAGTCCAATTTATTTTGACTTTCTTTATAAGGAATAGTTTCATTTCTACCAATATCAACTACAAAACTTCCCGCGCTGTGGCTTGGTGCAATAGCTGTTCCGCTAACTCCACGTCTTAATTGTGTTAGTTTATTGCCAATTTTTTGTAGATATTCAATTCGTTCATTATTAATTAGCAAAGTCCCAGGGATGTTTCTTTCTCTTATGGGTTCTGCTAAAGTTGTAGCATCTGTTACAACAATTTCTTGGTCGTAGTATGTTAACTCTTTACTTAGAGTTACTTTGCTATCAACGCTATATCTCTTAAAGGAATAGCCGTTTAACATATCTTTATGGATTTCATACGCACTCGGCGATCTATATATTTTAGAACCAAATATTACTATTTTAATAGTATCGCTGGATGTTGTTGGATCTGTTAGATACACAACGCCTCGAGGTAATGAAACATAAAATTCTCTATCCTGAACAAGTCTTTCTCCGTTTTTAAATACCCAAACATAACTGGCATCTAACGGTGTAAATCCTAATTGATAATTAATTTTTCCGCCAACATATTCGTCTGACACTATCTCCATAGACGGATATTCACTGAACCATGTGATCTTAACAATGTCGTTGTTTGTTTCGTTCGTTGTTAACATTGGTAGGGTGTTGTTTAAAGTCAATATAGTAACTGTTGAATCAGTAGAGATTGTGTACTCGGCTCTAAAGTCATTTTCAATCTTGATAGCATCACCTTCAGCCAAAGCCTTGGTAATTATTAATTGTTTTGTAGGACCATTATAAATGTAATCTTTAACAAATTCAGTTAACTCATTATTGACAAAAACTTTTAAATTAGACGACAATACTGTACCTGCTCCTTCGAGTGGATCTATACCGATAATAAACGTATTTGTTACTCCGTCATATATTGATGAGATAGTATCTACACCCTGAAGAATTGTTCCGTTAAGTTCAACTATCGCTGAGGCAACTACTGAACCTTTTGGTTGAATGCTTAGATCGGTAATTTCAAAACTTCGTGTGCTGCCTTCAAATTCAAATTCTTGAGAATGTACTCTAACAATGCCCGTCGATGTTGCACCGGGACCAATTGATAATATTTTAATTACTGAATTGGCTAACGGTGTAGTTCCGAATTGTATTAATGTTTTTTCTAATGTATCTACTACATTAGTGCTATTGATAAACCCGGTATCTTCGTAGATTCCGTTAACTGATACTGAAACCATTTCAGTGTCTTTGTAATTTGCATTGGTTAAGAACAAGTTAGTTGTTCCGTCTGCAATAAATTCTTGGTAGTCTAATAATGCAACACCGCCGATTCCAAAAGATATTAATTCTACGAGCATACCTACAGTAGGTGCTGTATTAAACAATACTTCATTAGATACAAAATCTATAGAATAATCAAACGGTGATGTTCCTTGATACTCTTTCTTAACTTTGTCAACATACACCAATAACGAATTGGATTCAAATATGTTTAAACCTATTTTGAATATTGTAGACGTGCCGTTTCCTACTAGTGTTTTCTCTTGTAAAGGAGCGGCGCCGTCGCTGTCTGTTGTAAACACTTTGATACTAACACTATCAAGAATCTGACCTGGAACATTTTCTTCAGGAGCAGGTACTTGATCTGGGCTAATTAGTTTACCGCCGTCGATAGTTATATCTTCTGCTCGTGTTCCGGTTGCAGTAATGTACGCTGGACCCATTGCTGCGAAAGACCCACCGCTAAGTTTTGTATCTAACAAATTAGTATCATTAATTGTAACAGATCCGTCACTGTCAACTGTTCTAAAAATTAATGTATCACCTGCATTTGTGTGAATGTAATCTCCAATTTCAACTACCCTTGTAGAACCGTCTCCAATGAATGTAGGCATTAGAGCATTTGGATTTGTTAGTACTGCGCCGTCAACCCTAATAGTTGGTTGGTCAGAAATAACTGGTTCGTATACCACTGTAGGAGATGCATCAGGACCTAGTGTTTGGATTGTCGTAGGTGATCTTCCTAGTCCAGATCCGGTTCTTTTTAGATATACATTTATTTCTTGCCCAGCTAATGGAGTGAAAGGTAATGTAATAGCTGTTGTGCTGCCATCGCAGATAACATAAAAATCAGCACTCGATTCAACGCTGTCCCATGCATCTGTGAACCAAGGTAAAGCGTCCCAGCCGCCGGTTACATCAAATGTTGTTCCTTGTACTTGCACTCCACCATAATCTATACCTGTCATTAACTGCCCGAGGTCTTTGCCTTTCATACCAGCTAATGGATAGTAATACTTGCTAATTCTATTAACGCTGTCTAATAATTCGTCATTTTTTACATAATAAATTTCAATCAAATCACCAAGATACCCCGTAGCGGCATCTGGACCAGCAGGAACTTCTACAAATATAATTTTACCTTTTAATAAAGAGAATGTATCAGTACTAGACTTAAACAGAGTAATTTTGTATTCGTCACCTAACACTACTTGATTATTTTTTAACACTTGAATTTGAGTCTTGTCTCTCGTCGGGGCATAGGTCAACTCAAATGTTGCACTATATCCGTTGGCTCTAAATTGTTGGAAATTATCTAACGATGACAGAAATCCATCTTTAGTAAATCTATCAAATTTTATTCCTAAATTAAATGTTCTAGCTTTTGTATTTCCAATAATTGCTACAGCCGTTGCAGTATCATCACTCGATGCGTTTCCACCAACTAATGATATTGTCGGGGCTGCTGTAAATCCTTTTCCGGCATTTAGTATAGACACTCCTGAAACCTTGCCGTTAGAAATATAAGCCTTGGCTACAACTCCTGTACCATCTCCTGTAATTAATACGTTCGGGGCTTGGATATATCCGCTTCCTGAATTTGAAATTTCTATAGAAACAATCTCATATGTGTGATTATCAAGCCAAGATCTCCATGGGTACATTAACGAAGTTTCGTCTGAAGACACAACTGGTAGTATTTTTCCTTCCACTACAGAAAATGTAGGCGGAAGATCAAAATCGGTATTGGCTGCCCCAACACGATCTATTTTTTCGTAGCTACTGATATATTCTCGAATTGTGGTTCGATATGGTTTGACTTCATTTATATAATTTTGATAACTTTCAAGATTATCATTTTTATAGTTGAGTTTTTCTTTTAATTCTCCAACGTAATGAGTAGCATTTAAGAAACTTGTTTTAAACGCCCAGTCAATATATTGTTGTTCGGCTAGTGCATATCTCACTGATGCAAAAAATAGTTTATTCCATTCATTTTCGTTTTCACCAATGAATAAGTATTTTTTAATACGCTGTAAAATAATTCTTAATTCTTTACTGTTGTCAATGTCATAGGAATCTGTATCGAAAGAAACAGTATTGTCAAAACCGATACCAGACAATTTGTTATTCCAAAGAGATTCTGCTAATTGAATAGTTCCTGTGCCTCGACCAACTAATTTATATCTTGTAAAAAACTCTGGGCTATCGGACACTTTCTCAAATACTGCCCAGTCTCCATTGCCATATTGCTTGGCTCTAATTAGGTCACCAATGGCGGTAGTAAGCAATGGCTCATAACTTATATCTGGAATTTCTGTAGTAATTCTAGTTTTTATAGAATAGCCTTCGGCCCACCAGTCAGATGCATATCCGTATCTAGTTGTGTCAAATGCCTGTGCTTGACTTCTATAAAATGTTTGACGCTCGTTATCCCAAGAGTATATTCCCCAGAACCCTTTGGTTGTTTCGTCTGATGTTACTAATACTGCAAATTGTCGTATAGTAGCAGTTGCTTCACTATATTTTTTTCCTTTTGAGATAACAGTTACTGATGCAATTCTGCCTTGGTTATCTAGCACTGCTGTTGCCGATGCTCCGCTACCGTCACCATAAATGTTTACCGGTGGAGTAACTCGATATCCAAATCCTGGATCTACAATATCAATAGACGATATTTGATTATTTGAAATATTAACTGTTAATGTCGCTTGTTTAATTCTAGTTGTACCAACTGTCTGTAATGCTTCATATGTGTCAACTGATTGATCGTATAGATTTAGTGCCTGATCGGGTGAAAAATCTATCAGGTTTAGATCTTCAACTACAATTTGATCGGCCCACGGAGCTGTTAACAAAAATTCATTTACCTTTGTTACAACTATTTTTAATATAGGTGCGCGATTGATAAACATGCTTTGTCTTGGTCTAAAACTTAGTCCATACTTTTGTTTGGCTGGCAGGTTAGGATCAGGTACTGAGCCTCCTTGTTCGTCAACCCCAATTAAACTGTCAAACCACTTGGTTTCTAAAGTATCTGTCGGTCTACTTAATATGTGGTCTTCTGTTAATAATTGATATTCGTTATGGATCGGATTTAATTTATCGCTATTTTTAAAATACTGTATGTTTATCACAGCAGTGTCCGACGACATAATTGATTTAAAATTATAAGCAATAAATTTGTCAGAATCAATTATTGCAAGATGAGCAATTCCCGATGCTGACGGATTAGCAATGTATGAAGATACTGTAGCAGATGATATTTCTCTACCTGGCATATTTTCAGGAATTGTTGTTTTATTTTTAACCCAGTAAAAATATAAAGTTCCAGAAATTTGACCGGTAATCGAATTGTATAATTCTTTAATAGAATATACTGTGTCGTCTGCATATTTTGGTTGACCCGAAATACCCAGCGCCAATCCTTCTGTAGTATCTGCCACTATGGACCACTCACTTGGTAATAATCTAGTCTGTACCCATTCGTATACATCAACACTCGAACCTTCTACCAGTCCATTCCAATTACTGGTCTTATAGGCAATATCGCCCTGCTCATAATATTTCCACTTAACCTTAGAAAGATCCCACCATAGTTTTCCAACATTTTTTTCTGCCCAGGCGGTGGTTGAATCAACTGCTTGCTCGTCTGTACCTATTGTGTAGGTTGCAGGATCATATAATGTTTTAAATTTAATTTCTTTTTCTGCTAAATTAAGTATTTTTAATTTTGCATGGTCAACATAATCAATGTCTTGAACTTTAACATTTTTAACTGTGTCGTACATCGAGATACTTTTAATTTTTCTTATATCAACTAATGGTGCTTGTTGCTCTAATATTTCCCATGAATTAACTGTTGGGTCTTTAGTAAACAATCTTACAGTACCAATCATCGCACCGTCGAACGAAATACCCGATCCGGTATCAACTGGGGCTCTATAATCAGGAGATCCAACTGCAATTTCAGAATCGGTACAGTCTAAAGTATATCCAAAAGATTCGTATGGTGATGCTTCAATTCCTAATTTTTCAACTAAGAAAAATTGATTAATTTTCTTTTCAAATACATAAACACCGCCAGCATAACCTGCACGTTCAACGAATCTAGTTCTGCCTTGATCAAATGTTGTTTCTTTAGTCAAGTCAAGTTTTGTTAGTACAGTAAATGGTGTATTTTTAGCACCAATTGCAATTCTATTTCCAGACGAACTAATTGAAACTGTTTGTCCAAAAAACTCATTGGGGTATTTTTCAAAACTTTCTAATTTTTGTTTTAATCGATATTCAATTGATTCTAAACTATTTGTTTTAAAAACATAAGCAGATCCTTGATTTTGAAAATTAACATCTGCCTTCGGGCTTGAAATAATTAGTGTAGATCCTGTATAGTCTATGTCTATTGAATACCCGAATTGATCGCCAACATTAATATCCGGTGTTCCACCAGCAGTGATATCTAAAGAGCCTGTGGCTGTTGTTAGTGTTAAAACGCTTCCGCCAAACGTTCTGCTGACTTTTATTTTTCCATTAACACCGTATTGAAGGATCTCTTTAACGTAATATGTTGTGCCGGAAATTAATCCACCGAAGGATGTTCCAGAGACCATTAACGGCATGTTTATTACAATTCCTGTAGTATTCTTTAATGTTACTGAATTATCAAGACTGGAAGTTACAACTGCACGTGAGTTTACAATAGACGGTGTATCGTCAATTAACACTAACGAACCAGCATCGATAGTTTGTATTAGATTGTATTTGTCATCTGTATCTTTTTTGTATACAAACACTTTGCCGGATGCTTGTGCGCTACTGTCGCCAACTTCGTCCCAGCCAGCATTGCTTGGATCTACTGCTGTGGCGCTTGTCGAATCTGCTAATTGATAATAGTTGTTTTCATATTTTACTACTTCGCCTTGATTGTAAACAATGTCAGATTTCCACCAACCTCTATAATTTTCAAAATACTGACCATCGCTGTTTGGCGAGCCGACTACTAATACTGTACCGTCACCACTGGTTGCCAATGATGTTCCGAACTCGTCACCGTCTTTGATTATTTCAACATCGAGATTTAAACTTGAACCGTCGGCGCCTAATGCAAGCTGTTGTGGTAGTGCAAAATTTGTATTATCTACAGATAGAATTTTCCATGATACAGTATTGTCTCCAAGTGTAGTACCTTTAAACAGATAAACTCTGCCTTTATTTCCAAACGCTGCTTTGGCGGCCACAGATGCATAGTAAGTGGTTCCGGACTGACTGATTGTGATTTCAGAACCAAATGTTTCATTATCTATCGGACGAGGGCTTAGGTAAGAGTTAGTAATTTGCCAACGTTGACCAGTCCAGCGATATACTGAAATCATACCTTGTTTTGTAAAACCAGAACTGGTGCCTGAGCTAGTTATTGGGATTATATCTTGAGGAATCCATGTAGTTGACGATGCCGTAGGATACGGCGGAGTTGCCATAGATACTTGGGCGGCCCATAATCGATTATCCCATTGTACAATTTCATTTGATGCATAGGCTGTTGAAGGATTAAATGTTCCCTTATAATAACTTTTGAGTGCTCCGGCCAACGGTGATCCGACAATTAATTGTGTGCCATCTGGGCTTAACGCCATTGATTGCCCAAACGATCCTGTAACACTTGGTCTTATACTTTCAGCGGGCGATAATACTTGGGTGACTCCAAGGCCAGTTAACGACTCAGCATATATCATCACATAACCAGTATTTGGAATACTAGCAAATGTTTGACGTGTTAATGCATTATAAAGTACCTTTGTTCCTAGATGAGACGGTTCTGCAATTCCTGCATCAATTAATTCTTTAGTAACAAATTGTTTTTTCTTTTCTATAACTTCCCATCCAGTTGTTGTGTTATTGTCAATCCATACTTTTGAACCGGTTTTTAATAAAGCTGCCTGTTGAGGGCTTAACGCTTCGTAATCGGAAAATCTTGCTTCGGTGAATAGATTTAAATTAACAACTGAGCTGCCGTCCCATTCGGGGGCTTGCGCTTTTGATGATACTTCAACTGTGATTGTTCTTGGGGTAATCGAAACTATTTTAAAGAATCCTGTTAGATTAACAATATCTGTAATACCAACAATATCGTCAACTTTACATTCGTGGAATCTTCCTAATTCAATAGTAACCTTGGTTTTTTCTTTTGTGATATTTGTAATAACTAGTATCGGAGATTGATTAAATCTTAATACTGTCCAAGAATAATTATCAAAGGTGACCCATACATTGTCATTTTCATTAAAGTTAGCAATGTCTAAATCTAATATCGAATCTCGAGACGATACTATAAAAGCTATTTGATCTGTCTTAACATATCCCGGTGTTCGAGAAAGCAACGAATCACCTGTAGTTGGATTAATATCTACAGAATATTTGTTTGGATCTATTGTAAAATCAGTTTTAAGAACTCTATAGTATTGATCAGTAATAGAATCTAATGATTCCGTAGCAATGATAATCGGCTGAGGATTGATTACAAAACTATCTTTGTATATCGTCATCTCAACTTCTCTTAATTGATCAACACCACCTAGTCTACCAACTCTAAACGCCCACTCTTCTTTAAGCTCTACACTACCCGACGTAGAGTTACTGAGTTTATCAAATACTTTTGTTATTGAATTTGCAGTTCCTTTTTCTTTAATGAAGCCTTGATAAAGTTGAAACTGTGTGACAGGATCTTCTGCTAAATTTTGTAAGTAATCTCTTTCTTGATAGCCAATTGAATGTCTAGCAAGATTTCTTTGGTTGTTTCCTAACCCGTCAGCTGACACTTCAAAATAGTCTTCAAATTGATTAATTTTGTAATCAAAGTTTGATACTAATTGTTTCTTAGGATCGCTATCGAGTTTAGTCCAGTAAGTATCATCAAAAGATTCTACACCTATCTGATTAGTTAGACTTGTCCAGTTGTAACTTCTATAAGAAACAATGTCTCCAGATTTATAATCTGTAAACGGTTGCCATTTTTGTATGTTTACATTGTCAAATAAGAAGCCCGGGCTAGTATAATCACCGTCCCAATCTACTGTTACAAACCCTTGAGTTTTAATACGATCTTGTCTATATCCTGTAGTCTTATCATAGATGACATCATTGAAAACTGTTCTGTCATTGAATATTACCACATGCTCTTTAAGAACAAAATAGATCTTTAAGAAATAAATTCCGTTAGTAGTATTGACTGTTTCTACAGTTATAGACTGGAATCCTCTATTAACATTAATATTTGAAACAGGCAATACTTTGCCGTCAGCTTTTAAAATTTGATAATCATAAAAGCCATCTAATAGATTATCTGCAACGCCAACAGGCATTGTAATATCAATTTTTTCGGCGGCTGGGCTTAGTGTAATTAACGACCCAATGGCCCAATTATGTGTAGTCCAGTACATGAATTCTTTAGATGATGTCAACCAGTTTGTTGCTGATTTAATTGTAGGATCAAAACTATCAAACTTAAATCCAACTGATATCAAATAATTTTCATGCCCTAATAGAAAATCTACAACATCTTGAATCGATGTTAACTTAGTGCCGTATACTAATTTCTGAGGATTTAATGCGTTAAACGATCTTCTTCGTTGCGCTTCAACTCCTCCGGTTAACGGAATGTTAGGTAATTTTTTCCAAAGAGTAGAATCAAACTCGCCGATCGACGTGTGAGTTTTTAATGCTCTATAAAAATCATTTCTGTATCTTACAATTCTTCCGTTATTGAAATTAGTATCTTGAGCCCAGTCTGTAAAATCCTCGCTTACTCCGCCAACGGTAATAATAGGATCGCCTCTATTAGGGCGGGCCTCGTGGTAATTAAAATACGGATGTATGTTATCATATCCAGTAATGATCCAACCGCCCTCAGACTTCTCAACTATTACTCCGCTATATGTTAGATTAGAAATAGGAGAACTTACATTAAACACAATATCGTAATTTTCTTGAGGAATGAAAACACTACTAGAAGCTGAGTTAGGACTCTTACTGTCTAGAAGATATTTTTGTTGAGCTTTATCTGCAAACCCAGATAATCTAGTTGATAGTGCTACATCTAAATTTTGTAATCTAGACTCGTACTCGGGCAATTCTAAACCTCTTGATTTTAAATATCCTGCAAGATATTTTACCAGTCCAACTGTTAGATCTGCACCGACTCCAGGAAGCATTATGTCTGCCGGAGTTACAAATAAATTTGTTTCTGAATTTACAGTTTGTCCGATGATATTAATTTTTGTCTTAGAAAGATCAAAACTATCATTGATAAATTCAAAAGGTTTTAATAATGTCATAGCCATAGCTACAGCAAACGGCCACTCAGAACTTGCTCTCCATGCATATTCAGCAGGACTAATGTCACCAAGTACAAAAGGTCCTCTGTTATTAATTAAACTAAAATTTTGAGCTAAATTTGAATCGAGCGGACTTAACAATTTGCCGTCACCATCAACTGGGATGTGAGATAATATTGTTGGTCGTTTATATCTAGCATAAGTTCCGGCTCTATCGCCTTGTCGAATTATACCGTCTTTTAAATCTTCCCATAACAACAAATTACCACTAGTATAAGGTGCTGGACCATATTCACTTTCCCACCAATCAGGTTGCTCGCTGAAACCTAACATTTCCCAAGGGCAACGATGAGGACGATCGGTATCGTAGAACCACTGGTACACTCCTCTCCAGTATCCAGGCAAATTAATAGTTCCCGTAGGATCTGCCATGTTGGTATAGGTATAGGTGAATGAATTTTCACTGTCAAAATACTCGTTTAATGTATAATTAATATTTGTATTTTGAACCCATTTTAAAAATTCTTGGACAACTATATTATCCATTTGTGCTTTAGAATAGGTACTATCAGTATAATAATATCCACCAACAATATCGTCTATATTAAAAATGTCTCTATTGTAGGTAACTTTGATGTTGTTGTAAATTCTATATTCTAATTCTAATAATAAATCATCACGATAATCATCATAGGCAACAGTGATACTACCGTCGTGCCCTTGTATAACCATTTGGGGTGTAATATAAGTATCGTCTAAAAATTTTGCAGGGGTATACTTTTTGTATAATCCCATAGATGACGGCGTAGGAGGAATATGATTATACGCAGTAGATACATATTCTCTAATCTGGATTTGATCGCCTCTAGTCAATTGAACTTTTAAAATTACAAAACCAAACGTTGGATTAAACTCGTATTCCGTTGTGTATAGCAACTGTTGTTCATTTATATAAACGTATACTGCTTTTCTACTTAGAGTATCTAAACCAAATTTTTCCGAAAGAGCAAAAGTATTAATTCCTGTATCGTCAACGGTATAATCAATAGATGTGTATGCTCCAGAACCTATCATATCGGAATCCGAGAACGGACTATTTTCTGATTTTGTCTTTGTTAGCTCGTTGATAATGTCGTCAACAAAGTCTGCAACATTTTCGTTAAAATCTATTTCAGTTGCTTTTAAAAGAAAATTGTTTTTATATTCAGTATAAGACTTTTTAGCATACTGAATCGATTTAACAATATTAGAAGTTTTATCTGATAATAAATTAATTGCAAGAGGCGTTAACCCAGAATGTTTTAAAAATCTCTTGCTGTATTTTTGGTAATCAACAATGTCTCGTAAATTAGACACTCCGGGCAACGATCCGACAAATTCCTCTTCAAACTCAACTGCACTTGACAAATGGTCAATTGCTTGTCCAAGTGTAAATGATGTTAAAATTTGATTCAATGGATTTTTTTCTAATCCTACAGGAATTTCATAGTACCCTTCGTTTGGTTCTAAAGTTGTAATTATTTTTACAGAAACAACATCTTTTACTGCAAATGTAGTATTGTTAAAAGTAAACGTCGATCCAACTCTTGTGTATGAGTCTACAAATCGAACTCCGTTTAAATAAAAATTAATTTTTAATAATGTCTTATCTGTTGCCAAACTCCAATCGATAGAATTTAAAGATATTGAATTAGTCGATTGTGTAATAATTGTACTGTCAATGATTGGTTGGATAAAAGCGTTATCTGTGGTAATCCAACCGTTGGCGTTATTTCCGTTTACCTGATAAAATCCTGTTGATATAGATTTTGAAAACAACTCTTGATTAATTGTATAATAAAATAAATCAGTATCCCATGCCCAACTAAATTGAATGTCGCCGATGTTATCAATATTAAGATAACTTAAACTGAAGCCTAATTCTTTATCGGCAGTACTGCTGCCAACTTTATAAGATAAAATTTCTGTTCCGGTAAACGTTGTTGTAGGATAATAAGTAGCATCTGAAAAACTTGTGCCGGTTTCGTCAAATGCATCAAACTTAGGTTGTTGGTTAACCTTTAATTTGCGCTGGCTTTGAACCCAATTAGATCCATTGTAATAGAACATGGTTCCGCCAAATTCTTTTCCTCGTTTTACAATAACACCTTCGCCGATTATCGGATCCGAATCTTCAGTTGCTCTTAAATGTATTTGTGTTCTATTATTGTGCTTTATGAATTCTACTTGATAAATTTTATTGTTTGCTAATATATCAGGATCTGAAATTACTAAGATTCTTGCACCTTCGAATAAAAATTCGCCATCTATATTATAGCCCAGGCTACCTTCAATAGTGGAAAATACATCTTTAGTAAAACTATCAACAAAATCTACAGCTTCTTTGGCTACTGACCCATGATTAATTAATTGTAGCCCAGGAACAAATTCTATAATAGGACGTTTTGCTCTAGCAGTTTCTGAGGCTGGAAAATCTTGTCCTCGTGTTTTATACGCATTTTCAAGAATTGATCGGTGGAACCATCTGTTGTAACGACTCCACGGATTTCTATCTAAACTACTTCTACTAATAGTAATGTAGTCTTTTTCTCCAGGGTACTGACTGGCATCAGCAAACGGACCCATGTCAAACCCGCCGTCATCAAACAACACTTCTGGAACTGTTTTAGAAATAATAGGAACAATTAAATCATTAAATTTAATCAATGTGATTTGGTCACCAACACCGTCAATCACCCAAGTATCTTTAGAATACTTGGCTGGTAATACAGTTCCGGTAAAATCTATTACCATTCCATTAGAAAATTGTACACCGTTACTGCTGGTGTAGGAAGATTTTCCTAATATTTCTTTTTCTACATTAAGTTCAGTATTTGATTCAATATTTGAAATTACAAATTGACCGAATTTATTAGGATCAATTATACTTTGGTAGTATAATACATCCGGAGCATCATACGGAACTTGGAAGGTTAATATTCCGTTTTCAATTCTATTATTGGTTACACCTTTGTTATAATCAGACGGTGTGCCTACCGATACTAAAGAAATATATTCCCAATCTTGAGAAGCAGTTGTAATTGTGCTGCCGTCGCCTGCTGGAATGTCTATTTTAGCTTTCCAGACCGATCCGTCAAATATTGTCATCTGCCCTTTAGAATAGGACATTTCCGGTCTGAAGTATAATGTACCAACGTCATAATTAGTTCTAATTACGAATCCTTGGTTAGGTGCATCTACTTTAAATTTATAGGTTTGGCCTCTATATAAAGTTATTAGGGGATTGTTTATATAACCGTCTGGGGTAAAGATAAAAGACGACCCTGTGCCAAGCGAAACCTTATACGTGCTGATAATTCCTTTTGATTGTCCGCTTACTGGAACTGCTGGAGGACCAGCAGGTTCCCAATAGTATTCTCTATAATTAATAAACTTATCCCAGTCGATTGGGGGATTCCAAGAATAGTGTTCTTGGCTGGTTATTAGATCATCTCTTTCGTTTTCGTTTCCAAAGAATTTTAATTGATTTTTAAAATCAAGATAATCATGAAAACTTTCAATATCGTTAGAAACTGTGTGAGCATGAGTGTTTGCCTCAGGATCTTGATTTTTAATAATTACACCAGGCTCTAATTGATATCTGCTGCGAAGAGTTTGATCAGTGTTGAGATAGATGTCAGAACCGCTATAGGTTTTTCCATATCGTTTTCCAACGTATCCAACTGTTTTTTGCAAAACTCCTGGTTGAATTAACGGGTCAATAACTCCAGCCATGAATTTTTCATTTGCTGGTGTTTGGAAAACTTGGGGTAGAAGATCTATAGATCTTCTAATAGGTAATCCGCTTTTTGGAAATATTTTGTTTGCCATCTTTAAGTACTCGATACTATAGAATTAACATCTGCCCTAACTTCAATTGCTGAAATAGCTTTTACTATTTCAACATCGTCAACTGTTGCTCCACTGACAAAAATTTCATCAGCTCTGCTTTGTATTTCAAAAAGACTACCAAACGCCTGACTAGATTGTTTTGGTATAATAATCATGTTGCTTACATCTGGTGTTACAGAATTAATTACATAGGTGACTAATTCGCTGAGATAAAATCTATCACCGAAGTCCCAATTGTTGATATCAAAAAACGTATTCACCGCAGAAATAATTCTAACCTTTAGGTCATTATCATTAATTGATTGAGATGGATTTTTAACCACTTTAAATGTGGCTTGCAATTTTTGATCTGCTTTAGCACCGAATAAGATTTTATATTTTACAGGATGATAAATTATTTCATCGCTAATTGATTTGATAGAATCTAAAGTAGATCCGTAATTTATTCTTAATTGGTCAGTGGTGGGCGGTGACGGTTCTGTAGAACCTCCAGATATGTATGTTCTAAATGCTGTATCATATGTTCGTGTTAGTAAGAATATATCAATAAGGTTACTAGAGCTTGGATCAATTCGTCTATTGACACTGGCATTGTGAATGTACTGGAATTTCAATCCTTTTCTTCCAACGTATGCTTTGTATGTCGGTTGTAAAATAAATGTATTAGTAGCAGTATTAATGGACATAATTCTATCTTCATTACTGTCATAGAAATATACTAAATCGCCATTAACAATGGTAGTACCATCTGGCCAAGTTACAAAATTGGTAACTGAAATTTGTTTTGAGAATATGCGTATTTTTGTAACCGATGTATCAACTAGTACGTCTGAAACATTTCCGTAGGCGTCTGCTGTTTCTTTAAAAAACAAATATCCCAGATCAATGTCATTGCCCGCAACTTCAATGAAAGATTCCGGATCATCAATAACTCCATCATCGTCTGCATCTTTAAATGCTACCTGTATTTCTGTCGAACTTTCAAATCCATCTTCAAATTTTATTGTGTCGACAATTTCAAAAGCATAATCTCTTTTTAACGACGATGCTCCTGAACTAGTAGGATTAATACTTAAAACCTTAACTTGATCTTTAACTACATTACCTAATTGATCATTGTATTGTTTTTCACTAGAATCAAAATAAAATCTATTTTGTTCAACACTACCGAATATGTATTCAATAGCTCTAACACGAATCAAATACTGGTCGGCTTCTTTTACAAATGCAATTAACCAAGAAGAATCAAGATTATTGTCTGTGGTGTCTCCTGCTTTACCTAGCGTAAAATTATCTGAGAAATTTACGTTAGATGCAGAAATAATTTTCCATGAAGTTGTAGCAATATCATAACGCACACCAAAATTTAAATTTTGATAAATTTGATTTACAAGTTCGTTTTCTAATGCAGGTGGTAGATCATTTACAAATTTAGGAACAATTTGTACCGCAATAGAACCTGTTGGAATAACGTCACTAAATTTAACTGCTCCAAGTCCGCTTGGTAATTTTCCAACGCCGTTGGCTGTGCCGTCACCAACAACCTGTACAGCCTTGGTCCACAGTCTAGTTGTTTGAGTTGGGTCTGCTGCATTGTACGCTACCAATGTACCGTCTTTAAAAGCATAACCTGTTGGTGGTACGAATTTAATTAAACTATCTTTGGCCATGTACTTTAAACTGTTTGTTGAATATGATCCAACTCTTAATTTTGAACTGTCAACAAAATTATAAAAATATCCTGTGGACATGTTTATATCTGTAGTAATTGACTGCCAACGAATGTTGGTATCTCCAAATAAGATTTTATCAAATTTAGTTAGATAGTAGTTGTATACATGGTCCTGGTTGATCAATACTTCATATGCCTGTTTAAGATAATTGATAACATCAACTCTGCTGGCAAATTTAAAAGTTTGAGTTTTTTCAGATTCTTTTTTGTAAATGTAGCCGTCATCAGCAAATACAGTTACCGAACTGTATTTTCCAGATGCATCAATAATTTCGTAGTTTCTTGAAATTCCACTAGAAGTTCTATTAATAGACTTAATTTTAATAATATCTTGACTGCTTGATAACGGAGCAAGATTATAGTCTTCTCCGGTGATCATTCTGTTTTGTGTATAATATAACGCTGGTGCATTGGTTCTAATAGTGTCTATATCTTCAGACGGTGTTGCAGAAGAAATTGATGACTGCAACGCAAGATTAATACTAACAGTGTGTTGTGTTCCTTGTTTATTAACATAAGGAATAGCGATTGTAATTCCTCTAAGCTCATTAGGCGCAACAATATATGAAAGACCGTTACTTACTCTATAATAAACTCTAAATGTACCTTGAGGTAAATTTCCATAAACGCCGTCTGCAAAAATAAGATCAACTTTGTCAGATTCTTTTGTTTGTACTGCATAGATATTTCGAATATTTTGTGAAATACTATTATATGCAATATTGTTTCCAATCAAGTTAGCAACTTGTGTCCACTGGTCTAATTGCACACCGCTCGAACTTAATTTAAACAACCATAAGTCGTCGTTGTTAATATTTGTACTGTCTACTGCAATTTTCTCGTTGGTTGTCGGAACATCAATAGCAAAATCAGCAAGCTCCAAACTACCTTGCTTGAACATTAGATAAAATCCAGTATTAGCAGATCCAGGGCCGCTTCCGTCATTTCTGTAAATGTATCCTAACTGGTTTCCTGGAACTGGTGCTTCTTCATACGGTGCTTGAGCATTTTTAAAAGCCGTTGAAACAACTTCAAATACCATGCCACGACCGGCAACAGTTTTACTAAAAGAATAAATTGGCACATCGGTCGATACCGAATTAAATCTGTATTGTTCTGTAATAATTCCCTGAATTGTTGCCGAACCTTGACTACGACCAAATTCTGTGTTAGTTGCCATTGAGGCATTTAATACAACAATAAATTGTTCTAACCAGTTTGAATTTGTTGGATCATTCCAAGAAATAACTTGTTGGGCAAGATTTTTTCCGTTGCTGTCTACGATACCTTCTGTTGTTGATACTGAGGTGAATTTTAATAACCCAGCAGCTGGCTTATTTCTTTTAGGATTGTAACCCAGCATTCTAGCTAGGCGTAAAACAGATTCTTTACGTTCTGCAAGTTCAATAAAATTTTCGCGGCTGGCTAAATCAATACGGAAAGCTAGGCTTTGTCCTAAAAATGCAACAGCATCAATTAGTGCTAGATACTCTGAACTTTCTATGTAGTCATTAAAATCTTCTGGATAATTTTCACGCAAATAGGTGATCATAACCCTACGTAGATTTTCAAAATCGTAAGATTTAAAATCAGCATTCTTAAATGTCTGATATATTCTTGTCCAATCTTGATTAAGAATTAGATTGTTTTGTCTAGCGGTTGTTGTCATTTTTCTTCCCTATATCATATTTACCAAACAAAATTAACTGCTTAGTTTATGACTGAACGTTGTTTATCGAAGTCAAACGTCATTCTTTCGTTAACATTAAACGGAATATAAGTTATGTCTGCTTCAATCCTAATACCTTGATCTGTTGAATCAACTGTTACAGCATTTACCACAATACGAGGATCATAATTTACAATATCCTCAACATCTCGAGCAATGATTGTCTTTACTTCTTCTGTAAACGGTTCAAAAAGGATGTCCCAGATCACTGTACCAAATTCTGGATTTTCTAATTTTTCTCCCTTTCGAATATAAAAATTATTGATGATATCTTGTTTTACCAAGTCAATGTCGTAAAGTTTATAATTTTTTTTATATTCTTTTGAGCTGAACCCTTTGTAGGCAAATGCCCCCGAGTTGGCATCTCCGACTGATGCTTTGTTTACTGCAACTGTTTTGTTGTTATAAAGTTTAGTTGACATTATTGAACCTCTCTATCCGTGTTATCCGGAGTTAGTAATTGTGGCGTTTGATTCTCGTGCAATATCCAAGGCTCGTGCATTGGTATACGTTTCATAATGCTGGTGATAGCTGCATCTTGATATTTGGATTCTGCCCAAGCAGTAGTGGTGCTGGTCTTTGGATTCTGATGAAGGTTCAAAGGATTAATAGCTACTGCTTTCGTAGCAGTCCTGGCCACTGGTCCGTTCATATCAATCCTTGCGGCAGTTTCTGTGTGGTTACCACCACTCTTAATATCTGTAGTAGAACCTGCTGTAAATTTATTACTGGTTCCTGAACTTAAATCAAATGCTGCTGATGTTGTAATTTTTGTGCTGCCACCAATAACATGCTCATAATTTCCGCCAAGTGTAATTTTTCCATTTGATCCAACGGTGACTAAAAGTTCTGTTGCTATATCCATTTGCATACGACCACTTTCTGTGTGCAGGTTAATATTGCGACCTGCTTCCATATTGATGTCTCTGTCGGCTTTAATGTTTAAATCGTTTTCAGAGTGAATACTAATAGAATCTTTTGCAAATATATCTATTTTTCCATTGGCTGTTAATTCAATCCAAGTTGTTCCTTTACTGTTGGCAATGTAGATTAAATCTTCTGAATTGTGCATTAAAATTTGATGGCCGGTTCTTGTACGAATGCGGAAGTATTCGTTATACGGAATATCTACTTCACCTTTTTCTCCAGCTAGAACATCTGCATATTTTACAGGACCAGTACTTGCAGGAGACGACCTAACGTATCGATCATCGCCGTCGTCCATGACAAATGTAGTTCCACCTAATCTACTAATAGGAACAGTGGCTGCTGATTGATCGTCGGTTTTACCAACGAATGCTTTTTTCGCTCCAGGGCGTCGATCCATAGGGCCGGGTGTTGATATACCAAACACCATACTCGGTGCTTCTCTACGAGCAGACGATGTTGTAACTCCACGCACATCATCTTCTAATAATCCTTGCTCTAAAAATCTTTCAACAATAGGATGTAATGGCTTTTTAATTTTTTCAACATCATCTATTTGATTTTTAGAATTTAATCGTTTGTTCATTTCTGCTACAGGCAATGGCTGCTTTGTATTGAAACGTTTTTTGTCGTCATCGTCTAAATCAACATTTGTTGATCCTGCAATTGCCGGAACCATATTGTTGATAAATCTTCCGGGAATACAGCCCATCCAGAATCCCTGGCTCGGGTCTCCGTCGACAAAGAATACTAGAACCGTAACTCCAATATCAGGCGGTACCATCCACATGCCATAGCTTTTTTGGGTGTCGTTGTACGCTTCAACTGTTTTAGCACCGTCTGCGGCAGAATTTGTTCCCATGTATTCAAAAGGAGTATAACCGTAGAATGGCGATGCTCCTTGAACAACATACGTTTGATCATTATCAGCGTTGGTATTTCCTTGTTCTCTTAAAAGAGTAACTTCAAGACTTCCCATAAAACTAGGATCTAGATGGCTAACAATCCTAGCAAGATACGGACCCGATCCTAAACTAATATTTTCGGTTTTATCTGCTGCGGTTCTACGTTGTTGTGCCATTAATAAATTCCTTCGCCTTTATCATTAACTGCATATTCTTCTGCAGGATTAGTTTTTGGTTTTTCTTCTTGTCCATTGGATTGTACTGCCAATTGTTTAGACTTATCGTTTGCAAGATTAGCAATATTATTAGGATTACTATTTTTAAAGTCTTGGCTTTGTCCTGGTTGACGGGCACATGTTAATTTTTGCTTGAATACTCCATCATTGAAAATATTCTCACATTGGGTTACTCTAAAGATTCCGCTAAATGGACTTTCTTTTCCTTTAGTCGGCCATTGATATAGTCCAGTTTTTTCATCTATATCTGCAGGAGTTCTAAATGTTAGAAAGATAAAAACATCACCGCCTTCATAGTTTAGTGTTCCGTCTTCGGTTAAAAATCTGCTCTTTAAACTAGTCCTGGCAAAATAATTTGAAACGCCACTATCAACCATCCAGTACGGATCTCCTACAATTTCTAAATTAACTTTGACTAAATCTCCCGAGCCAGCCGAGACGAAAGATTGATGGAATGCTTCTGCAACTTTTTGTTCTGTATCTTGATCTCGTTGTCCGCCTGTAGGCTTCTTTAATAGTGCTGGGTCTTTTTTAACACGTCTTCTTCCGTTTTCTACTTCAAGAGCTTTTGTCCCTGTGGCTGTTTTATTATTTGGCGTTTCTTTTCCTGGAGCTTCTACTACTCCCTTTTGGTCTTGGTTTCCAACTTTGCCACTGTTGGCCTCTGCTGAAGAATTTATTCCTGTAAAAAATAAATTATTGACTTCGATATCAAATTTTAAAACATCAACATTCTTGCCTGTGTAGATATAATTGTATTCTTTAACCACCTGCTTTGCAAGCTCGGAATAATCCATTGGGCCCGCAGTGGCTGGTGAAAATACTGACCTATGCACTAAAAACGGCACAACACGGAATACGTATGTATAAGCATAATCACCGGTTAATGGGTCAACACCTTTTATTTGGATTTGGGTGTCGAGTCTCCACCATTTAATAAAATCGTTTACAAGATTTTTTGGATCTAATGCGGCTTTTGCATATTCAGAACTTAAAATAATCTGATTTATTATCGTTGTTAATTTTTGTTGTTGTGTAAATTGGAAAGTTCTAGTTTTAGGATTAATAGTCATGTTATCTCTCTTGACTACTCCTGTCTTTTCGTCAACTGTATCGCCAATTCTACTAAACGGATAATTGCCACCTGTGGTTTTTCCAAGTCCAAATTCTGCTTTACCTATGTCATTTTCTCCGAACTCAAGAATGACCGAAACATTTTTTCCTGTAAGTTTAGTTTCTACTGGCTTGTTTGGATCGGCTGTTGCTTTTTTTGTTACTCCGATAACGCCGGCTGAATTTATGTACTCGTCTGACTTTGTAGGGAATTCAATTATGTAGGTGTCAGGGATGCTTATTTTTTCAGCCGTTACCGCTTTGGCTTCTTGATTTTCTAAATAAGCCATTAAACTGTTTTCACCGGTACATAACAGATCTTTTACAGTTCCTACGTTAGTCCCGTTGTCAGATAAACTTAATTTTACATCTGTATAGGCAACGTTAACTGCGTCATCAAAGCCAGCACTGCTCATCGGAACAGCTTCACATTTATACACGCTGCCTTGCTCATTCACTGTAAAAGTAATTTTTATAAATCGCAATGCCCAAAACTTTGGTTTGATTGTAGAAAGGATTTTTCCATCATCACTAGATCCCATGAAGTCTAGTCTCAGTATAAACGGAGCTTGATTATAATTAGGATGTCCTGCATTTTTTGCAGCCACTTGCATACTTTGTAATAGCAACCCCATACTATGCGGTTCTATAATATCAAAGGTAAATTTAAATGCATTGGTGTTTCCGGTCTTGCTTGTTGGAGCAATTGCTGTTTGCATAACAAAATTATTAACATAATATTCTGGAGCGCCGTATGCTGTACTAACACGCTGCTTGTCAAAGCGGCCGCCTGATGCAAATACAACATATTGTAAATCTTTAGGACTATTTCTATAAGATAAAGGATTGTTAAACTGTTCAATCGTAACTGCTGACAGTGTCCACATCGGAGACATAGAAGCAAGATTTTCTAAAGGATTATAAATTATGTTGGAAAGGTTAGTTGCTGGGTTTGTTTTGATAGCACCTTCTTTTTGAAGGATAGATGTAATACCACCCGGTTGTAGTACATCAGATGCTTTTGCTGACAATAGTCCTGTTACTCTCGATGCTGCACCTTGTGCAAGACCGCTAGCCGTAGAGATAAAGGACAATGCAGAGCCGTCTGGTTTTACAAGTTTAGCAATGTCAGATAAACCAATGTCTCTAATTGCCATATTATATTCCTAGAAATTTTTCTAGATTACTTTTTTTAGGAATATAGATAGTGGTTCCTGGAGTAAAATCATATATTGGATCTTTAAGGACGCTCATATTTCTTTGAACAAACACCCACCATAGTTTTGGATTACCGTACAAGTCATATGCCAGCAAATCGGGTCTATTGTTATATTGTCCTTCTATAGTATATTTGAAATCATCTGACTCCGCAGGAATAGGACGTATATCCATCAACTCCATATAAAAATTATTTTGAGGAGTTGTGTACCATGGACTAGAATTATTATATATTGCCATATTAGATGAAACCTATGTTGTCACTACCTTGAGAGGTTTTGCCTTTTGCGTAATCTTCTAAACTAAACTTACGCAGTCTTCTTCTGTTGTACACAGGAGATACTGTAACTGTTATTGTGCTTAATACAGGAACCCACGTGTTGGCTCCGAACTTTGTACATCGTATGTAGTTAACATCGTCCTTGAGGTCAACTTGAAACGATTTAACAATCACAGGAACCTTGTCAAATACATTTGACCCATACCCTGTTAAATTACAAATGATAGGAGGATTACCTGCTAATGCCCCTTCACCAAAAAACATTTTGGTAGCTGTTTTAAAGAATGTTGTTGCGGCAATCCAGTATGCTGCTTCGCCATCTGTTTCACAACTAAACTCACCAGAAATTGTTATATCTTCAACGGAACTGTTTTTATAACCGTAAGATGTATAATTGCTATGAACTGGTTCAATCGGAGTGTAGTTTGCTTTTGTTGAAACTGTAATATTTGGAGTATACGGCCAAACTACACCGCCTGTATTTTCTAAAAGTTTAAACCATTCGCCACCAAATAAATTCCATTGGCAGGTTAGTCGTACTCTCCAGTCGTCTTTCGCGCCAGGAGATAATTTGATACCCTGGCCTTGATTCATAAATAACTCACCACCAGCAGGAAGATTCGCTCCACGTTTTAAACTTAGGAGATTGTTCAACATGCCAGCACCACTTGAAATTTTTCCAGCAAGGTCTTGTAAGCCGCCGGCTAAATTTCCACCCGTAAATTTATTAAGTACACCTTGGATATCTGCTGTAGTATTGCTGATTATTCCAGGAACAGATGATAGAGAACTTGAAAGTCCACCAAGGCCAGGAATACTACCAGGCTTAAAGCCAATACCACTAAATGTAGACGCATTAAGTCCAATGCCGGCACTGAACTGATTGAGTCCACTTCCTAACTGTCCACTAAGCTGTGCGACTTTAGCATCTAAGTTTTCTTTTGACAAGGCGTCAACCGAAGGTAGCGATCCCATTGATTCAGATACACGTTTAGCCAGGCTTTCTGATTGAGTTGCAATCAATTGTGCTAGAGGATTAATGTTTAACGCCATTTTGGTAAGATTCCTTTATTATACTCTATTTATTCTTGACAATATGTGCTATTATTATAACTAGTAGGAGAACCTTAACTAATGACTATTATTACAACTGTACCAAAAATTAAGTACTTGACAAACAAGGATTTATTAAAAGAAATCCATTTAAGCAAAAATACGTATTGCAGTTTCATCAAACCCGAATACCACGAATATGATCTAATTATTCCTAACTTAGAAAAACTCAATATTCGTACTGTTGCAGATGCTAAACGAAATAGGGCAATAAGATTAGGCAAGCAGGCACACGAAGCTGCTGTAATTGCAGGAGGCAAAAAATTACCGTCTAAAGAATTTGAAGTTGATTATAAAAAAATCAAGAAAGAAGAGCTGGTTTTTCGTGTAATGACCTTTCAACATGTGCCGTTAGCACCCGGACGTAAAAAGACACTTAAGAATACCGCAGACAGTTACGAGAAGGTAAACTTTCCTCCTTTCCAACATTGGAAGTATGACGACAACGGTAACTTAATCTGTGTAGGAAAAAGTCATTGGAAGGGTGATTTAATCACTGGAGAGTTTAATAAAGAATATGGGCAGATGACCAACAACTTGGCTCGTATGTTTATTAAACTTTGTGAACGATATGCAACCCGTGGTAACGTTCGAGGTTACACCTACAATGATGAAATGCGTGGACAGGCCATTTTACAACTAACTCAAATAGGACTACAATTCGATGAAAGCAAGTCTGATAATCCTTTTGCTTACTATACTGCTGCTGTTACCAATAGTTTCGTACGTATCATCAACATTGAAAAACGTAACCAAAATATTAGAGACGACATCCTCGAAATGAATGG
>Ga0114974_10000312_pt1 | contig 41408 bp, 41 predicted proteins | sample S_130206_EF_Meta_FD_87318 | JGI IMG/M metagenome (GOLD analysis project Ga0114974, IMG submission 87318) | Freshwater microbial communities from Lake Simoncouche, Canada to study carbon cycling - S_130206_EF_MetaG | ecosystem: Environmental > Aquatic > Freshwater > Lake | place: Lake... | reverse complement strand
TACTGTAGGATATAATGGAAAAACATCTGGACAAGTTGCTCAACTAATAGAAGCACCTTGGAAACCATTGACAGCAAACAATACAATGCCATCAACAGTTGAGTTGCGAGTTAAAATGGCTCAAAACCAAACCAAAACACAAACAATATTTGAGGTACCAAATAAATGGCAAGTTAAGGCTTTTCAAAGTGCAAGTAACAATTACGTAGGGTTCTTTTTAAGTGGCTCACAAGGTTGGGCAACAGCAAGCGTTAGTTCATCAATATATGAAAATGTATTTCACCACATTGCATTAGAAAGATCAGTAGCAAGTGATAATAGTAGTACAAATCAAACTTATAATTTAATTGTAAAAAGAGTAAATTATTTAAAGGTAACTTCCACAGTATCAGCTTCATTATACATTGATGGATCTACTAGTAGCTCCTACAATACATCATATACGAGTACAGGAAGTTTATGGATTCCAGGATCTGGCTCATTTTTAGCAGCGACTTCGCATTCCATGAACATTTTATCGGGAAGTGTTCAAGAATTAAGATACTGGACAACACCATTACAAGATTCTATATTAGATAATCATGCATTAGCACCTACAAGTTTTCAAGGAAACTTAGTAGACACTCACACAGGTAGCACTTCAAGTTTTTATGACTTAGGATTTAGATTGTGTTTAGGAGCTGATAATAAAAAAATAAATTTAGCAACTACTAGCAGTATAAACTCACAACATCCAAATCAAACAATAATCGGATTGAGTGGTTCATTCTACAACTTTTCAGGATCTTATTTTAATTCTGTTGTAGAAATACATTCACTTGAATGGCCAGATTTAGGTGGGAATAGAAGTGTAAGTAATAAAATTAGGATTGATACAACAACCCGAACAAGCACAACAATAGGTGGCAATCAATTATATAAAAACACAAAAACAGAACGAGCTGGATCGGATAGTAATCCACCTGATAGTCCTCGTTTGGGCATTTATTTATCACCACTAAATGAAATTAATCAAGACATTGCAGAGCAATTTGGAGGTCTTAGTATTGACGACTTTATTGGAAACCCAGCTGATCTAAACAAAGAAACTTATCCTGATTTAGAATCATTACAAAGAGAGTATACAAAAAAATACACAAGTAAAGCTGGTGCACAAAACTATATTAGACTTTTAAAATACTATGACGCATCTTTATTTAGGCTAATTAAAAAATTTGTACCTTATAGGGCCAATACACAAACTGGCTTATTAATAGAACCATCAATACTACATAGAAGCAAACTACCAACTAATCCACCAACATACACGGATCTTAGCTCTGCTTATACATCATCAATTAACCTACCAGACATAATAGTAGCAACGGGTTCTAATAGTGATGGTGGTAATCTTAGCTATATTGAACCTGGAACAGTTCAGATTAAAACAAAAGATTTAATAGGCGATAGTGTACAGGTAATAACAGGTACTCAAAACCTAAACACAATATCATTAGCAGGTACAGCAAACTACTTTACTAATGTAGGTATGTCACAAACACCTATAGGCACAGTAGACTTTGGAATTTCTAGTTATGGTAGAGATACAAGAGTACGAGGCTCTCAATATATCTTTATGACTTATATGGTTAGTCAAAGCGCATTTGCTAGTTATTATGGAGCATCTACTTACGACACAACCTATGTCTACTCAACACAAGATTTTGTAATATCACAACCATATCTAGTAACAGCAAGTAGGTATGACTATCACGATCCAATTAATCCAATAGTAATAGACTCAGCAGGTAGTGGTATAGCAAACGTGCAGAGTAAAAAGTACAATAACAATATTTTTTATTTAAGGTCTATATCAGATTCAAATACTTATGGACTTGGAACAACAGCTGCAAAAACAATATATACATCATCAGCAGCATTATACGAAAATAATTGGACAAGTAGGTATGGTTTAAAAGTAGAAACCTTAAAAGCAAATAATGTATTACAATCCACACCATACACAAATAGTGCTTTTTGGGGATTAACTGGAAGCTTAGGTTTGTTTTTTGAAAATACAACAACTACAACCACATACACAGGATCAATAAAGCTACCAGCATTTTATTACAAACCAAATGAACCAAAAACACATGACCACCTATACACAATAACAGTAGTTGTTGGTGATACTCGCGCTTCCGGAACGAGTGGTAAAATAGAGTTGCATTTTGGTGATTTAGATTGTATATTAACTGGATCAATGGTACCAACAACTACGGATACAACATACACATTTACAACATTAGCAACTGGTCCTTGGTTAGGAGTGAGAGTGTACACTTCTGGACAAACTGCATATCAAACCTATATAAAATCATTAAAAATACAACCTTTAAATTATAGATCACAAACACAAGATTTTCATTTACAAAACAGTAAGGGAATGTTGAATGCTCGCTATAATGGATGTAAAATGAGTTCAGCTGATTGGAATATAAACAGCTCTGATACTATTGATAATGGACCTGTTGTATCAATAACCGTTGGTGGAGGTCAACAATTAAAAGTTAAATCTCAAATTAACAAAGGTAATTTTCAAGTATCAAAAACAAGTATAGCAGCAGGACCACAAAACACATTAGGTTGATTTAAAAATATTTACACATAATTACAAAACACAACATATTTATATATAAACAAACAACAAATAAATAAGCAATGGGATATTTAGATAATTCAAGCGTTACTGTAGACGCAATATTAACAAACAAAGGTCGTCAGATCTTAGCAGCTGGTGGTACATTAGGCATTACAAAGTTTGCTTTAAGTGATGATGAAATTGATTACGATTTATGGAATCCAGCACACACATTAGGTACAAATTACTATGGAGCTGTTATTGAAAACATGCCTATACTAGAAGCATTACCAGACGAAACACAAATGTTGCGATCTAAGCTTGTGACTTTACCAAAAAGCACACAGTATATACCACAAATATCTGTACAACCTACAGCACTACTATTTACAACAGTTAATCCTGCTACTGTAACTCCAGCAACTTTAAGCGGCCAATCATCACAAACTTATACAGCTATTATAAACGACAATACAATTGCAATGTTAACTAGTAATACAGATGCTGGAGCAGGTGCTATTACAAACAATGCATTTGCAAACGACATGAGTGGTGCTGGTTCTATGGGTATTAGTGAAACTAGACAAGGAACAATATTTACAGTAACACCAATACCTCAAACCGGAGGAGAACCAACTGACCCAATAATGACAAGATACGCAACACTAACTATCATAGGAAACGAAACTGGTGGATTTATCACAATACCAATAACAGTACAAGTATAAATTAAAACAAAAAATACACAAACATTTAAAATAACACATATATGGCACTTGGTATATATCAAACAATTAATACAACAGACGACGTTGTTGGACCATTTACAAATAATCTCTCAACCAATCTGGTCGCAAGACATGAATCCATGGACAACAGCATGGGCTACAGGTATAGGATGGTATACATCATCAGCACAATTATCCCAGTCAGGTGATTATCTTGTAAACATATATCATAAAAATCCACAATCTGACTCCACAGCAGCAATACAACTTGCAATTGCTTATGGTCATAGAGGAGGTAGTGGTTCAGTAGGTGATGCTAACACAGTTGGTAATAATGCAAATGATACACCATCACGTGCAATATACTCACAATATGCTAACACATTATTAGATCCTGCGGATCGTATTTTTACATTTGGTACTGTGGATTCAAGTGAAATTCTCGTATTAAACGTTGCAAGAGCTCGCTTTCGTCAAAAAATTGATCCAGGTAATTGGGAATTAAGATTAGGAAGTGGTAGTGGAGCAAACATGACAGGTAGTGGTACTAAGTATAGTACGTTTATTGACGATAGTGGAGCAGGTGAAAATCCACAAGTTGGAGCATCTGGTCGTGTGTTTGGTATATACAGTGGGTCAGGTGGTGTAACACAATCAAACACACAATATGGCTTGTTTTATCCAGATCAAGGTATTTTTGTATTTCATGCTGGTTTATTAGATCTAATTTAGGTCATCCATACAACACAGCATCAGCAGTACAAGCACGTAATCATGTGACAATGTCTTTAGCTTTATCAGGCTCTAATTACTTTGCAGCTAGAAGTGAAGAAAAAATAACATCAACACATTATTTTATTCGTATAAAAAATATGGATAATAATTTTACAAATAATCCAACATTTACAACTGGTAGTAATGGTGTGTTTAAACACAGCAGTATGATAAACAATCCAAGTGTGTATATTACTACTATAGGCATGTATAATACTGCAAACGAATTAGTAGCAGTTGCTAAACTAAGCAAACCACTATTAAAATCCTTTAATCGTGAGGCACTAATTAAAGTAAAATTAGACTATTAAAATGGAACCTCTCTTTGAATAGTATTCATTGATAGACCCTCTATAATAGGAGGGTTTCCTTTTTACAAGATATTTATATAAAATGGCTGGAGTTTTTAAAAGTTTAGATAAAGCTGACATACGGATTACGCCTTTCCGCACTTACAAGCTATGGTGAGATACTATTGGAAGTGGTGGTAGTGGATCTATATATTCTATATACCAGGCAGATTATAACCCAATATCAAACCATCCTGACAAAGATCCATTAAAAGATAGCTTTGATCAAGGAAATCCTATTTTACAAGCCAATGAGCCAACTACAATTAATGGTAAATATCAAAGAATTGTACACGCATCAATAGATCGGATATACTATAAATACTATTTAACAAATAACAAAGCTTCTTATGGTGGTGGAAATATAGAAACACAATTTAGATTGCTAGAAGACAAAGCACAAGTAATAAGCATGCCTCAATCCAAATTTGGTCAACAAATATTGCCAGGCTCTGTTATGATATCGGTGAGTTGGTCTTTTGCAGCTAGTAGTGGAAGTTATACAACAAGCTCTGTAGCAAATAGAAGTGGATCATGGACTATTGTAGATGATGAACTTGGAAACCTAAAAGTATCTGGAAGCAATTACTTATCAGTTTATGGTCAATATGTTGGCGGAGCTTACACAAACTATTCATCATCTGTTGAAAAAGCAACTGTAGGAGAATGGCCACTTGATGAATTATATAAATATGCTGATATTGGTACAACAACTTTTACAACCAATACAAATCGTGGAGTATGGCCAATGAATACAACCTACAATAACGTAGCAATCAGCACAACAACAGGAAGCACAGCACCACAAACATCAGATATAGATTTATTAGGAGCCAAAATGCATTTCACTGCATCAAATAGTTCAAGTTTAGTAATAACATCAACTGGTACTCCAAACTACAATAAATATTATAGTTTTGAAAATGGGAATTATACCATTAGTATGATGGTATTACCAACACAAAAACCTACACATGCATCAGGTTCCATACTTTTAACAAAAGAAGGACCAGGGAATCAATTACAATTAGACCTTAACGGTAATACCTTTACACAAACAACCCCAAATAAGTTTCCATATAGATTATCGTATACCACTGGAAGTAATAAAGTATTATTTGAAATAAGTGGAGGAGGACATGGCAGCTTTGCACTAACTAGTAGCATATCAATGAGTATAAACACTCTTTATCATGTAGTAGCAACTAAAACAGGATCGCTTGTGTCATTATATGTAAATAGTTTAACAACAAGTTCAACTGACACAGGAACTACAACCATTCTAGATAAACATACTTCTAATTTATCAAGCTTAATTGTAGGTAATGCAATAACAAACACACAAGGATTTAATGGTACGATAGATAATTTAAAAATGTACAATAGTATTGTATCTGCAAATGATATAAAAATACTACACCATACATTGGGTGTTGGCAACATCTATTTAGGCAATGCTTTCTACAGTCATGGTATGATGGTTCTAGGAGCAATAACAGCAAAAACTCTGACAATAAACAAAGTAGAGAGTAGAGGCACACATACAGTGTGGGAAAACGAAATTTCATGCACTACAAATCCAGGTGAATTTAATTTAAGCTACAATAGAACTTTACAAGAATATGATCCATTACAAAATCAGTTTGTATTTAGGTCTTTTATACAAAGCCCTGACTTTCGACCATATATTACAACTATAGGCTTATACAATGATGCAGGAGAGTTATTGTTAGTTGGAAAACTAAATACAGAATACAGCTACCAACTAACATGGATACAACATTTATAGTCAGATACGATAGATAAAGTTAAAAAAGTTATGAAAAGAGTAAGATTCGCAAAAAGACAAGCAGCATTAATAAGAGGTTATAGAAGTGGCTTGGAAGCAGATGTAAATGAATTGCTATCTAAAAATAATATTGACGGAGAGTATGAAAAACATAAAATCAAATATACTATACCAGAATCTGAACACACATACACACCTGACTTTAAGCTACCTAATGGAATCTTTATAGAAACCAAAGGAAGATTTGTAACTGAAGATAGGGCAAAGCATATTCTTATAAGAAAACAGCATCCCGAGTTAGATATTCGATTTGTGTTTCAAAACTCTAAAGGAAAGATTAGAAAAGGATCTAAAACAAGTTACGCAGATTGGTGTATTAAACACGGATTTGTATTCGCAGACAAGACTATACCAAACGACTGGTTGAAATAACCATCCTTTGTTTTATAAAATAAAAGTTGTATATTAAAATATGACTTTAAACTTATTGGAAGTAAAACATATTATTGATGAGCATCTAGGTTCTAGCATGCAACACAAGAAAAGTGGGGAAATAAGCTACTACTGTCCATTCTGTAACCATCACAAAAGAAAATTACAAGTCAACATAAACACACAAAAGTGGAATTGTTGGACATGTGATAGTAAAGGACAAACAATAACATCACTACTTAGAAAAAGTAATGCTCCAAATCAAAGTTATCAGAAGATTAAAGAGATTTATGGAGACAATAACTTTAGCAACAAAAATAACTTTAGTAGAGAGTTAGTTGGACTACCAGAGCATTATAAACCACTATATATACCACAAAGCACACCTGATTATAAAAATGCTTTGCACTATGCAATGCAAGTTAGAGGACTAACTCCTATGGATATATTAAGATATGAAGTAGGTTACTGTGAACAAGGACCTTATGCTGGTATGTTGATTATTCCAAGCTATAATGATCACAATATGATCAACTATTATGTAGGCAGAAGCTTTTATGACAACGCTACTATCAAGCACAAGAACCCACCAGTAACCAAAGATATCATTGGATTTGATAATCAAGTCAACTGGAAGGAACCTATAATCATTGTTGAAGGTGCCTTTGATGCAATAGCAACTAAAAGGAATGCAATACCGTTGTTTGGTAAAATTATATTAAGTACCTTAAGAAATAAGATATTAACTGAGAGAGTACAAAAGCTATATTTGTCGTTAGATACTGATGCTTTTAAGAGTAGTGTGAAAGAGATAGAATACTTTATGAACAATGGCATAGAAGTGTATTTAGTAAATTTACCAGGAAAAGATCCTAGTGAAGCTGGTTATGTATCTATGATTGAGGCTATGAGCAGAGCTAAAAAGGTAGACTTTTTTGACCTAATAAACTTTAAAATGTCCTTATGATTAATAAGATTAAAAGCAAACTAACACAAGTCGATCACATACTACATATTGCAGATATTCATTTGCGAAATTGGAAAAGACATGTTGAGTTTAAAGAAGTGTTTAAAAAATTACTTGTAGCTGTTGATGAGTTACCAGACAATAGTATTGTTACTGTTGGTGGTGACATTGTACATGCTAAAACTGACATGAGTCCTGAATTGATCAACATGACTTCATACTTGTTTAATGAGTTAGCTACAAGAAGACCAACAATAGTTATTTGTGGCAATCATGACACAAACCTAAATAACAACAATAGATTAGATGCTTTAACTCCAATAATAGAAGCTAACAACCATCCTAACCTGTACTACCTACGTAACTCAGGAGTGTATGAAATTGGAGATGTAGCTATAAGTGTGATGTCTTTACTTGATCCAGTAACAGATTATATAACAGCTGATAAACTGCCACAAAATAAAAATTACAAACATACAATAGCAATGTATCACGGTACTATTGCTAATAGCAAAGTTGATAGTGGTTTAGTGTTATCACACGGATTAGATTGGGATACTTTTGCAAACTTTGATTTAGTTTTGTTAGGAGATATTCATAAAAGACAGGTGTTATGCAAAAGCGAACCAATTATATTTTATCCAGGATCGTTAGTTCAACAAAACTTTGGAGAATCTTTTGAAGGACATGGATATGCTCTTTGTGATTTAAAAACTAAAGGAGACATTAAGTATGAGTTTTTTGATATTCCAAATCCATATGGATTCTATACATTAGATGTAGATTCTGGAATACTACCTGACAACCTACCAATCAATTCTAAAACAAACGTACGACTAAGAACTAGAAACACTTCAACAGCAGAAGTAAAGAGAATATTAGCAACAATAAGAAAAACATATCGTAACAGTGATGTTATTGTACAAAGGTTAGATAAAAATCTAGGAGCTACCGATAATCAATTATTTGGAGAATCTTTGCATCAAGGAGATGTACGTAATGTACAACACCAAAACCAGCTTATCACAGACTACTTGCATCAGTTTGATGTTGATACGGAGTTAATGGAATCTATAATAAAAATCAATACATCACTGAACCAAACATTAAATCAAGGAGAAACAGCTCGTAACGTAGTTTGGAAACCAAAAAAGTTTGAGTTTGATAACATGTTTAGTTATGGTGAAGGCAACGTAATAAATTTTGAAAAACTAGATGGAACATGTGGACTATTTGCACCCAATCATGCAGGTAAGTCAGCCATATTAGATGCTTTATGCTTTTGTTTGTTTGATCACTCTTTTAGAGCTAACAAAGCTGACCAAGTATTAAATAGAAAGAAGGATGGCTTCTGGTGTAAGTTTCAATTTGAGTTAGGTGGTTTAGATTATTTTGTAGAAAAAAAAGCTACAAAGTATTTAAAAGGACCGTTAGCTGGTAAGCTTCGTGTGGATATAGATTTCTGGTGTGTGGATTCTGATAACAATAAAACATTATTGAATGGAGAACAAAGAAGAGACACAGACAAGATCATACAATCTTACGTAGGAACCTTTGATGATTTCATTTTAACTGCATTATCACTGCAAGGTAACAACTCAAACTTTATTGACAAGACTCAAGGTGAGAGAAAGGATTTGTTAGCTAACTTTTTAGATTTAAAAATATTTGACTCACTGTATGAGTTAGCTAATAAAGAGAACAGAGCAGCTGTTATAGTGTTAGAAGAGTATCAAAAACAAGATTTTGAAACTAAACTAGGTGATGCTGAGACTGCTAAAGAGGTTAATGAAAAGAAACACGAAGACGCTCAAAAAGTTCTAGATAACACTGAAGTTGAGTTACAAGTACTAAGTGAGCAACAGCTCGATTTAAACAAACAATTACAGCCATGTACAGCTGATGGTTTAGATATTGTAGTATTGGAAAAAGAATTGCAATTAGCAGAAACAAACTTAGACAAACTAGGTCAAGACACTTTAACAGCACATTTGCAACTAGAAGACAAACAGGCATTATTACACCAATTCACACAAGATCTAGACACAGCTAAAAACTCTTTTGATAACAACCTATACAAAGAGTACAATGCAAAAGTTCAAGAGAAAAATGAGTTGGACAACACACTCAACACAATGAAACTTACAATAGCAAACAAGCTATCAAAGCTGGAAAAGCTCGAAAAACACGAGTATGATCCAAACTGCAAGTATTGTACATCAAACGTGTTTGTAAAAGATGCTATTGACACTAAAGTAGAGTTGGTAGATGATAAAAAAACAGTACACGACTTTTTACAAAAGATAGGTAAGGTATCGGATTTCATTGAAAAAAACAAGTTTATACAAGAAGAAGCTAACAAGCTACAAATAGTACTTAACAATCATAGAGAAGCTACAATAGCAGTGGAGAGATTGCAGAACATACACGATCGTATCAAGAAAGACATAGATATCCAAAAACACAAAATAGACAAGATTCTAGGGGATATAAAGGTGTATAAAGACAATGTGGCAATACTTAGCAACAACAAAGCAATCCACGTTCAAATCAAAGATACACAAGGAAAAATAGCATTAAAAAAGATAGAAACATCCAAAGCAAACAACACAGTAAAGGATTTTCATGCTAAAATAAAGGTAGCTGAACAGGTTATACTTGAGTGTAATAATTCAATCAAACACATGCAAGAATTAGCTGACAAGCAAGTAGCTTATGACTTGTATTGTAAAGCGGTTTGTAAAGATGGTATACCATATGTAATGATAAGTAAAGCTGTTCCATACATACAACAATACGTTAACAACATACTAAACCAAGTGATTGACTTTACAATTGAACTGGAGACAGATGGGAAAAATATTAACGTCTTTATTTGCTATGATGATGCTAAATGGCCATTAGAGTTGAGCTCTGGAATGGAACGCTTTTTATCTTCTTTAGCATTGCGTATAGCTTTGATCAAAATTACCAACTTGCCAAAGCCTGATTTCATTGCATTAGATGAAGGACTGGGAGTATTGGATAGTAATAATTTAAACTCCATGCACACATTATTTACATATATGAAGGATGTTTTTAGGTTTAGTTTAGTGATCTCCCACATTGATGTTGTTAGGGATATGGTTGACAACATAATAACAATAGATCGCAAAAATGATTTTAGCTATATAAGTTGTTAGAAGATATTTATAGTAGATGACACTATTATCCACATATAAAATACCAATACAAAGAGAGTATTCAAGACAAACTTATTACATTGAAGACACAACAGAAACTTCACCGGATTATTTTGATGTTCAAGATTTTCCGTTAGTAGTTGGTGGTGGGCGATATGTAATTAAGATAAAAGGTAGCACTAATTTAAGAATAGGTTCGTCAGTAGATGTTGAGATTATTGACGCAGAAGGTCAAAATGTATATGTAGAAATAGTTGATTTTGTTGATAGATTTAACAACTACTATGTTGCATTTGATGTGTATGATATAACAGCTCAAGGCTTAGCTACAGTTTACATAGTAGGTGAAGCTGATGTTGATCAGCAAGGAAACCAAATACCAAAAAATCAACAAAAAAAATATAATGTTAGGTGGTCAAAGAATTTTAATATATTACCTTTTGAAAGAAATAATGGTGAACTACTTTTTAACCAACCACCACAAACATCAGTGGCACAAATAATTACACCAACAAGATTGGCCATAGCATCAACGTCAAGTGCGTACAACTATACATCTTCCATAACAAATCCAAGTTTACTATCCATAACATCCGCCAACTTTTTTGGATACGATAGAGATTTTGCTTCAAGCGAAGACATACTAGATGCCAGATTGAGAGCAATAACTGTTAATCCAAAAGGAGCTCCAAAAACAGCAAATAACGTTCCAACTAACATCCGTGACACAGATCAAGATATAACAAATGGATCGGTAATTAATTATGTAAATAGATTTAACACCATACTACAAGCAACAAGTAGCTTTTTTACCAAAGCTTATTTAGGAGGTTACTTTGAGTTTGCTAGTTCTGCAAGTACACCAACAAACCTAACACCAGCACTACCACCAGGATACTCAGCATATGATAGTGTATCAAACCAACTCGCAAGCTATTACTCTACAATTGTGGACGTAATAAATGATAAACAAGCTGTAATAAGCAAACCAATAAACATAATAACAGTTGACGACAACAACCTATCATTAGGAGCTTATTCAAACTTTACATATAAAAAAGCATCTTCCTTTAGTGGTAGTATAACATACGTACCATCAGCAGATGCATTTGCAACAAGCTCAACTGTAAGCTCCTCTTATGTTGAATTTACATTTAGTGATTTGAATCCAATAAGTGGACAAGTATATAGAATTAAAACTTCTGCAAAACTAGGATCAATAACAGGCGACTACAAAGTACTAAATGATCAAATAATTATACCAGTAGAATACTTAACAGACTCTAATTTTAGTAATACACTCAACTATGCAAGATATGAAAGTGATTATAGATTAATAGGGTGTTTCACAGCACAATCTATATTAGACAGTTATTGGCTTAATTTGCTAGAAGATTCACAAGGATTTGATACAATTACAGGATCAGTAAACAACTCAACACAAATAGACTCAGCCAAAGTACAAGCAAGCTACACACAGTCAGCATTACTTACAACACAATTCAATCAAAACTACAACGAAAACCAAACTTATACATTAGGATTTAATTTAACTTTAGAACCTTATACTGAACTAGAAGTGTACATGAATAGTGATCCACTAAGTGCTTATGTCATAACATCACTAGCATATCCGAGAGGCTTTTTAAAGTCAGCAAACAATGAGAAGTCAAGATATGGAGGATCACAAAACAGATTTGGTAAATATTTAGGTAAGATTAAAAACGATAGAGCAGTCCAAAAATACTATGGAAGAGTCTTGTTTGACTTTGACACAGATGGTAATGGTTTTGGTAGACCTCTACTCAGATCAAAAATTATAGACGACATGGCTGGTTATACTGGCAGTGCTTATGTTAGTGATGTGAGTATTAAGCCATACTTATTAAATGGGTTTACACCAAACATAGTACAATATGCAATACCACTACCAACCGAACTAATTGCAGCAGCAACACTATCACAATCTATAGATTTTAAAATAGACTACTTTGATTACACAGGTAAACAATCCGAGTATACCACATACATAGACGATTTGGTATTAAACTTAAAAGGAGATGTACAATCAAACACATGTCAAGATGATATATTTATTTTTGAATACACATCTGGAACAGCTACAACCGAAGTAGCAGTTCTTGATGGTGGTGCATAAATTAAAAACAAATAAAATGGGATTTACAACAAAAGCTTTTGATTTTTTTTATAAAAGGTTTGGACCAACAGGCAGCCTACCATCCGATTGGTACGACAAAAACTCAGCAGCTGTAGTATCAACTGGACCGTCATTTGCAAGAGTCTCAAAAAGCTTCTTAAATTTTCCAGAAGATGGAACGGTGCGTTACCCAGGACCAGGAACAACAACAACTCTTTGGACCACAACAAGAAACTCAGCAAGCAATGCAACATACCAAGCATTACCATGGGGATCTGCAGCTGGAGATTTTTTATGGAATGTATTAACACCATCTTGGTCCTTTGTAACAGGAACTGATGGTGAGTATCCATTTGGATACGTGCTTTGGTATACAACATACACTTCAAAAAGTTTTTTTAGTAGAGAGTGGAGCAAGCAACTAAACACTACGTATCAGAAAGGCTCAGATTATGGAATTTCTACATCAAGCAGCTACTCAGTTACATCTAGCTGGAAAGCGTTTGATCCTAAGAGTACCACTATTCAATACACACAAGTTGGTCAACCTAATATAGGAACATACTATGGCTACGACATAACATGGCCAGCAGTAAATAGTAGATCAACATCATCAGTTGACAATCAGTATTTTGATCAAAGTGGTGGAGTAGGCATAAGCAAGACAGAAATAAGCCAGTCATTAGTCACAGCATTAGCGTACGCTACAGACAATTCAGCAACTGGATTAAAAAACAAAACTGAAGCACTAAAAGCAAGAAGACTATACTTCCCAGTACCATATAGTGGAAGTGGTACAACAAGAGGAACGGATTATTGGTTTGCAAGAAGCACAGGTAAACATGTAGATAGTATTTTTTATGATAACGGCGGAATATATAATGTTCAGTTTAGTTTAAAAAAGTATGCACCACTTGATTATAATCCAGACTTAGGTAGTTTTATGACTGCTTTTATTCACAACGTCACACCACAAATACCATCTTCATCAAACTGTGTAGCAGGAGCTCCAGGATGGTATCCTCCAGCAAATAACATAGTAACCATCGGAAATCAATATAATGGAACAGCAGCTTTGTCTTTTTATGACATACAAACAGGATTCTATGTTGAAAAGTTTAACTTTAACCTAATACAATATGGATACCCAGCACAACTTTGCTTAGAGGTTAGTGGTTCACTTACGGACAATACTTATTTTGGCATTGTTGTTGATGAATTTAAAATGTGTAAAATAGGAGTAACAACTGATCCAAGATTTATTAAACCAACATCAATAGCAACAACTGTTATAGATCTTGCACAACAAGCAAGCATAATTGCTGGTGGTACTAATTTTGACGGAGGCTAACATTATGATTAACAACAAAACAATAAGAAACTGCACAGTACCATTTCCAGCAATACAAGGAATGGTTAATGAACATGCTTTAGGTAAAATAATTATTAAAAACATCTACCAAAGTTGGCAAGGTGAAAATATAAAACAAATAAAAGATAAGCATGAAACAAATCCATATACACTACGTATTGGAATGCCATCAACAGACTCACAACTTAAAAACGATGCCATTTACTTTATATTACACTACCTATCCTACAATCCACTAACAAAAGATGTAGAGATGCGTGAAATAATACCATATCGTAACATGGAAAAGATTTATATTGGTCAATCTTTGGATGAAAAAGCGTATAGTAATTGTAAGTTATTTGTTGACGGTAACATAGTAGCAGATGATTTATACTTTAAAAAGTATGAAAATACAAAAGACACACCATTAAGCAAAATAATAATAGATTTAATAAGTAAAACAGAAAAATTACAATTAGAAGTTGCCAATTTAAAGCGTCAACTTACTAACAAGCATATTTATAACCAAGACACCATTAATGAATGATTTAACTAAGTATTTAGTAGAAGGTATATTGCAAGAAGCTGAAACAGGCATTATTGTATTGTTACCTGGCGGATTTAAACCACCTCATGGAGGTCATTTAGACTTAGCAGTAAGATACTCAAAACTACCAAATGTTTCTGAAGTAAGGATCTTAATTGGTCCAAAAGAACGTGAAGGTATTACTAGAGAGCAAAGCATAGCAGTATGGAATGAGTTATTGATAGGTGCTAGAAACATAACAGTACAAAAGGTAGCAGAAGACAACCCGCTACTAGCTGCTTATAAATACATTGAAGTAGCTAAACCAGGAACTTATGCATTAGCAGCAAGCAGTAAAGGTGAAGATTACGAACGTGTTAAAAAGTTTGTACAAGGCCATGCAGAAGGATCTAAGTACCATAAAACTGGTGTGGAAGTAGTTGAATTACCTATAAACACAAGACCACTACCATACACTGGAAGAACAGATGGATTAAATGGTAAAGGCGTAGGTTCTTCAACATTAAGAAAAGACCTAGCAAAAAAAGATTACAAAAATTTTAAAACAAACTATCCATCAACAATACCTGAGAACATTCTTCGTGCAATATATGATGTTTTAACAAAAAAGACAAGAGCAATGTCTGAATCTATGGTGTTATTAGAAGGAGGAGCAACAGGACATCTTGCACATCCATACGAAGATTATGATCTTACCTTTAAAGATGTACAAAACATGATTGATGCTGCATTAGGCGGTACATTAGTGTCTGCACAAGAGAAACTAGATGGACAAAACTTAATGGTTACCTATAAAGATGGTCAAGTTAGAGCAGCAAGAAACAAAGGTCAAGTAAAGGACTTTGCAGCCAACTCACTTACAGTAAAGCAAGTTGAAGACATGTTTACAGGTAGAGGTCCAATCCAAGCAGCATTTACAGAAGCAATGAAAGACTTGGAAGCAGCCATTAACAAATTATCAGTAAATCAAAAACAAAAGTTTTTTGCAAACGGAGCTAAGTTTGTAAATTTAGAAGTACTGTATCCTGAAACAGCTAACGTAGTTCCATATGGAGCTTCACAATTAAGATTGCATCACATTAAAGAGTACGATAAAGCGGGTAATGTAGTTAGTGAAGACGTTGAAGCAGTAAGACAGTTACAGGGAGCTATTCGACAAGTACAAGCAGAAAACCAAAAGACCTATGAGATTAGAGTAACAGATCCAATCACAATAAAAAAGTCTGCAGATTACAAAGCTCAGAAAGAAGAGCTAACTAAAATTATTGCATCATTAATGTCTATATACAAGCTAAAACCAAATGATAAAGTAGGTCTTTATTATCAAGCTTGGTGGAAAAATTACATTAACCAAATAGCAAAAACATACCAATACACTGTACCTGAAAACACAATAGTGCAGTTAATTAATAGATGGTCTTTTGGAAACAAAGAAGTAAATATTAGAGTAATTCGTGATGGTATTGATAATGATGGGTTTAAAAATTGGGTAATGGACTTTGATAAAAAAGAATACGCTGAACAAAAGAAAATAGCAAACAAACCAATTGAAAACTTGTTTCTAAGATTAGGAGTTTACACACTTGGAAACATTGAAAATCTAGTATCACTAAACCCTAATAATAGTGTTAGACAGATGAAAGGTGATCTTAAAAAAGCAATTGAGCAAATCAAGTCTTTTGCAAAAACAGACACAACTGATGAGGGAATTGTAGCACTAAAGTTTTTAAAAAGAGAATTAGCTCGCTTACAAGATATAGGTGGATTCAATGCCATTTTACCTACAGAAGGAATAGTTTTTAAATATAATGAAAAGCTTTTTAAATTAACTGGAGCCTTTGCTCCAATTAACCAGTTATTAGGCTATATGAGATTTTAAAATACACAATATACTAAGTTATTGCAAAAAACAAAACTATTTATAATTAAATATTTAACAAAATGAAATTAAAAAATTTAATAAACAAAAAGCAGTTAGAAGAGAAGAAAGAAGCAATTGCAACTTCCAATAACACAAACATGACTATTCACTACGATGCAAACTTTACACAAGTAGGTGAAGCAGGAACACCAGAGTTTGATTTTACAATAAGCGTATCATCAACTGGAGGAAAAGTGTTTTTTCGTGGGGTAAGCGATAGAGAAGAGAGTAACAAACTAACTGAAGGTGTTAGATTAGATTTACGTAGAGCTTTACGTAAGTTTGATAAACATGTGCAATTCGTAATAGATAAATATAAATTACAAATTAAGTAATGAAAAATAGTTTATTTGTTACAACAGAAGAAAAACACGTTAAGCACATTGAAGGTGATGTTTGGACAGAACGTGGAAAGTTATGGACTATTAAGAATGGTATCAAAAGAACAGTGTCTAAAATGGATGAAGCTCGTAAACAGTTTTCAACTCCATTAGCATGTCCAAATTGTGGTGCATCTATGAAACATCATTTAGACGAAAAAATGTGGGCAATTCATAAAACATGCTTTAACTGCGTTATAAGTGCAGAACATGTAATTAGGAAAGCTGGAAAATGGGCAGAATATGAAAAAGCAAAAATAACAGCTAACGCTGAAGGTTTCTTAAAGGACTTAATTAGTTATATGGACGATTACAATCAAGAGGGAGTTGCAAAAGCACACGTTACTGAAAATGGTCAAGTGGAAAAATGGAGAGATGCAGATCAAACCGAAATGAAAAAAATCACAGACTCAGTTGTCGAAGACATAACTAAAAAAGTACAAGACTTTAAAAATACTAAATGAATCCATCAATAATAGCAGCATTCATAACAGGATTTGCGGGACCAATATTAGTCCAAGTAATCAGACAATATATTGAAAAAAAGAAAGAAAAACCAGACATACTAACTGATGCACTAGAAACTAGTGAAAAAGTGATGGACAAGCTTGATCATATTAAAGCTGAGTATGAAGCAGATCGTGTTTGGATAACACAATTTCATAATGGAGGTCATTATTATCCAACCGGAAAATCAATAGCTAAATTTAGCTTGATATATGAAACAGTAAACATAGGAGTAGGCTCAGTACAAAACAACTTTCAAAACATACCAGTAAATTTATTTAGTAAATCAATAAACTATTTACTAGAACACGATATAATAGAAATACCAGATTATAAAGACGAGACAATATCTACTCATGGATTAAAGTATATAGCAGAAGACACAGGATGTAAATCAGGCTATATATTTGCAATCAAAGGTTTTGATGGTAAGTTTATAGGTTCTTTAGGTATGGATTACACAAAGAAAAAAGTAAAATTAACACCAGAAGACGTTCATCATCTATTTAATTATGCTACATCAATTGGTGGAGTATTATCAAACCACTTAGAATCATAACGTGCCATACAAAGTTAAAAAACAAGGTGATAAATATGTAGTGTATAAAAAAGACACTGGTAAACGTGTTGGTGCAACAGCAGGTAATAAAAAGGCTTTAAAAAAATATTTAGCTGCTTTATACATAAATGCAAACGAGAGTATAGTTAGCTTAACAGAGACTATTTATAATAAAGAAAAAATGAAACTAGTAAACCTAATACCATTGAGAGAAGTTGATGAAAACCCAACATCCAATTTATTATCACTACTTGCAGCTCCAGAAATAAAAAAATACATGGACAAGTTATCAGATACTTTAGAGGACGCTGATTTCATGCGAGTAAAAAAGTTATATGATGGATTATATACAGAATTAAAAAAACACGAATAAAATGAAACTAATAAATCTAATACCACTAAGAGAAGTTGAAGAGGATCAACCAACACCAGAACTAATGGCAATCCCTTATTTCCGTGAATTTCAAACAGCTCATGGATACAAACCAATGTTTAAGTTTTTAGGTGTAAAAAATGAAGAAAATATCTTTGTAGCTGATCTTACTCAGTTTGGAATGCTAGATTTAATTATAGCAGATGCTAAGCTATATGCTAAAGTGACTGAAAAATATGCAGTATTTGGTATTGTATACACACTTACTGGTCTTGAAAAATTTGAAGCAACTGTTTGTTTAATGAAACAGAAAGATGGTCAAATTGAAAGAATAATATTTGATAACAAAGACAAGAAAAACTTTAATAATAAAGCAACTGATTTTATAAAATTAATAGATAAACAAAAATGAAAACTACTAGAAAACCCAAAATAAACGAAAACGCTTTGCGTTCAATGCTTAGAAAAGAAATTAGCAAGTTGTTAGAAGTTGAAGGGGAACAAGAAGCTCCAAAACAAGAAAAGCAACCTGAACCTGAACCTGAAGAGGAACAAGGATTAGATCCAAAACTAGAAGCAATTACTAGTGGGTATATTAGAAAGCTAAAAGACAGTGGTATTCAAGTAGGTACAGAAGAATTAACAGAAATGTTGTCTAGTGTAATTGAGCGTTTTACAGATTCAAGTGAACAAAAATTAAATATTTTAAAAACAATTAAAACAAACATTGTTCACTAATGAAAACAACTAATTTAAGAAAAGCAGTTCGTAACGAAATTAAAAAAGCTTTAAACGAAAACAAAACTAAGATGATTGTAAAACGTCTTAAAGAAGATACAGCTTATCAAGAGTTCTTTAAAAAAGCTATGGATAAGTTTAAAATTAACTCACCAGCAGATCTAAAAGATCCAGCAAAGAAAAAAGAATTCTTTGATTACGTGGACAATAATTACACATCCAAAGACGAAAAGTAATAAAAACACAGTTATGAAAATAGATAAATTTACAGCAACACTTATAATCATTATAATAATATTAGTTGTTTGTTTATTTATATCAACAAGCAGTAATACAAACGATTTAGATCCATATGCCAAGCAAAAACAAAAAATAGACAGCTTGACAGTATGTATTGGTGCATTAGAAGAGATACAGCTTAAATACGATAGCACTATTGCGGTTTATAAAGATAGTTTATCTTTAATGGATTCACAAATTGACTCAACAAAAAACAAAATAAAAAAAATACAAAATGATTACGGTAAAAAAATTAAGGTTATTAGTAGTGCTAATCACGATGAGCTTGGCGACTTTTTCACAAACAGGTACAAATAAAAAAGTTCATTGTTTTCCAGATAGCGTTGCAAAACAAATTGCAATTGATTTAGTAAGAGGAGATTCTGCAAAAGTAGAATTAGCTAAGACTAACATACTAGTAAGTCAATTAGAAGAAAAAACTAAAACAAGTGATAGATTGGTTACAATGTATGTTAACAAAGTATCTAACTATGCATCACAAATCGAGTTATATAGAAAAAAAGAAACTGAGTATCATACCATAGTATTTGGTTTAGAAAAAGATGTTGTTAAAGCAAAAAAAGCAAACAAGTATTTTAGAATAGCTGTATCAGGGTTACTTGTAACCACTGCACTAGGATTCGTAATACGTTAATAATACAAGTTACATATGGCCGAAAAGAGCCTTAAAGACATAATTAAAGAGGAGTACGTCAAGTGCGCCAAATCAGCATCATACTTTATGAAAAAGTATTGTATGATTCAACATCCAACAAAAGGCAAAGTACCATTTCATTTATATCCATTTCAAGAAGAAACTCTACAAGACTTTCAAGACAATGATAGGATGATAATACTTAAATCAAGACAGTTAGGTATATCAACACTAACAGCAGGATATTCTTTATGGACAATATTATTTCACAACGATAAAAACATACTAGTAGTAGCTATAGATCAAAACACATCTAAAAACCTAGTTACAAAAGTACACGTAATGTTTAATAACTTACCAACTTGGTTAAAGTTAAAAGCAGATGAAAGCAATAAACTATCTATTAGACTATCTAATGGATCACAAATCAAAGCAGTAGCAAGTTCAGGAACATCAGGACGGTCAGAAGCATTATCATTAGTAATTATAGATGAGGCTGCTTTCGTTGATAATGCTGAAGAATTATGGGCATCACTACAACAAACACTGAGTACTGGTGGTAGAGGTATTATATTATCAACTCCTAATGGAACTGGTAATTTTTTCCATAAAACATGGGTTAAAGCAGAAGCTGGTGGAACATACAACAAATTTAAAACAAAAAGACTTCCATGGCAAGTACATCCAGAAAGAAACCAAGCTTGGAGAGATAGACAAGATGAAGAATTAGGAGTTAGATTAGCAGCACAAGAATGCGACTGTGACTTTTCAACATCCGGTAACACAGTAGTATCTCCAGAAATGATAGCATACTATGCACAAACATATGTACAAGAGCCAATTGAAAAAAGAGGTTTTGATGGTAACTTTTGGGTATGGGAAATACCTGATTACTCAAAAAACTATATAATAGCAGCTGACGTTGCACGTGGAGATGGTAGTGACTATTCAGCATTTCATGTAATAGAAATTGAATCTTGTAGACAAGTAGCTGAATATGTTGGACAACTAACAACAAAGGATTATGGGAATATGTTAGTAGCAGTTGGCACTGAATATAATGATGCATTACTTGTTGTTGAAAATGCTAATGTTGGTTGGGCTACATTACAACAAATTATAGAAAGGGGTTATAAGAACTTGTATTACACCTATAAAAACGATGTATTAGACTCAGACAAGTTTCTAACAAAAGGATATGATTTAACCAACAAATCTGACATGGTTGCTGGATTTACAATGAGTCAAAAAACAAGACCATTAGCAATTAGTAAAATGGAGTTGTATATCCGTGAAAAAAGTTGTATTATTAGAAGTAAACGATTAGTAGATGAACTATATGTATTTATATGGAAAAACGCAAGAGCAGAAGCAGCATCCGGATATAACGACGATTTGATTATGAGTTTTTGTGAAGGATTGTGGGTAAGAGATACGGCATTAAAATTAAGACAAGCTGGAATAGAAATTAATAGAATGGCAGTAGCAAATATAAAATCAACAGTATCTATATACAACAGACCATCAGTAAGTAATGATCCATATAAAATGCATCTACCTAATGGTAATTCCGAAGATATTAACTGGCTTCTCTAATAACAAGACTATTTATAAAAAATAAAGTATAATGGCCGAAAACCAAACACTATTTAGCAGATTACGAAAATTATTTAGCACAGACGTTATAATACGTAATGTAGGTGGAAATCAACTAAAGGTTGTAGACACATCTCACATACAGTCTAACGGCAATCTAAGCACAAATAGCAGAATAGACCGCTTTTCAAGAATGTTTACTGGTAAGACAGGATTCTCACATTCAGAAGGGCAATTACAACTATATACACGATTAGAATTGTTTCGTGACTATGAGGCAATGGATACAGATAGTATCATATCATCAGCTTTAGACATCTATGCAGATGAGTGTACAGCTAAAAATGAATTTGGTGATGTATTGACAATCAAAACTAGTAACGAAAGAGTTCAAAAGGTTTTACATAATCTGTTTTATGATATAATGAACGTAGAGTTCAATCTATGGCCATGGATTAGAAATGTTGTAAAGTATGGTGATTTTTTTCTATACTTAAACATATCAGAAAAATATGGCATTACTGGTATTGAACCAATATCTCCTTATGAAATGATAAGAGAAGAAGGCTTTGATCCAGCAAATCCACATATAGTACAATTTAAAAGAGATTACAGCTCAACCTCCTCAACTAAATACATAACATCATCTGATCCAGATGCTGACGTGTATGATAACTACGAGATTGCACATTTCCGATTACTAACAGATACAAACTATCTACCATACGGGCGATCTATGATTGAACCAACTAGAAAAGTATGGAAGCAAATAACATTGATGGAAGATGCCATGCTAATCCATCGTATAATGAGAGCACCAGACAAGCGAATATTTAAAATAGATATTGGAAATATACCACCAAGTGAGGTTGATTCGTTTATGGAAAATATGGTTAACAAAATGAAAAAAGTTCCATATATTGATCCACAAACAGGAGACTACAACTTGAAATACAACATGCAAAACCTACTAGAAGATTTTTATCTTCCAGTACGTGGAGCTGAAAGTGGAACATCAATTGATACTTTAGCAGGTATTAATTTTGATAGTATTGCTGACATTGATTATTTAAAAAACAGACTATTAGGTTCTCTTAAAATACCAAAAGCTTATTTAGGATATGAAGAAGATACCACTGGTAAAGCAACCTTAGCATCACAAGATTTTCGTTTTGCAAGAACAATAGAGCGTGTACAAAGAATCATTGCATCTGAATTATATAAAATAGCTATTGTGCATTTGTATGCTCAAGGATTTAATGATGATGATTTAGTAGATTTTAGTTTAAGCTTAACCGCACCATCGTCAGTTTACGAAAAAGAAAAAGTTGAATTATGGACTACCAAAGTAGTTTTAGCTGGTGACATGATAGAAAAAAAGCTATTCAGCAGAACGTGGATATATGAAAACCTATTTAACCTATCAGAAGAGCAGTATTTAGAAGAACAAAACAAACTTGTTGAAGATGCCAAAGCTCAATTCAGATTAGAACAGATTAAAACTGAAGGTAATGATCCTGTTAAAACAGGTCAATCATTCGGTACAGCACATGATATTGAACATTGTATAAAGGAGATGGTGGCATTCCAAGAGGCTATGATGAAAAAAACAATGAAGTACCTATTGGAGGTTGGCCAGGAGCTGGAAGACCACCTGAGCCTGGAACACACGGAACACATGGACATCCTTTAGGATGGGATCCATTAGGTAATAAAGCTATTAGAAAGGTGTATGAAGGTTCTAGAAAAAGCTTGGATAGTTATGATAGTTTGATAAGAAGCATGAGTGTTTTAAAAAAAAGAGCATTAACTGAGACTTTTACAAAGAGTAAAGATCAAGAACAGGGTAATTTATTAGACGAAAACAATATTTTACCAGAGGAATAACAAACACACAGCATATTTATTGTTAGATATCTAGATGAAAAAATCAACACACTCCAAAATTAAAAACACAGCAATTCTGTTTGAGTTACTGTCACGTCAAGTTGCAGCAGACACAATTAGTGGTGTTGAATCTTCACCAGCTCTTTCAATTATTAAGGAGTTTTTTAAAGCTGATTCAGCATTAGCAAAAGAACTTATGCTATACCAAACCTTACTTAAGGAAAAGTATAACAATACTGAAAAAGCAAACTACTTACTTAACACTGTAATTAAATTGCGCAACAAGCTAAACTCTAATCAATTAAAAGAGCAAAAGTATAAGTTGATTCGTGAAATTAAAAAACACTATAATCTAACTAATTTCTTTAAAACTAACCTTAGTGAGTACAAAATTTACGCATCCACTTATAGAGTGTTTGAAGGTGTGAGCGTTGCTAAAGTATCTGAAGTAGTGCAAAGTCGCTATACAATACTTGAACACTTAGTTAGAAAGCCTAAGAGCAAAATAAACGAAGAAAAAGGAACTGAAAGTTATCTATCACAAGATGGTGAAATACGATTATTAGCTTACAAATTAATGATTGATAAGTTTAATGAGAAGTATAATGATTTGTCTATTAAACAAAAGAACATACTAAAAGAATATATTAACAATATATCCAATACCACAGCTTTAAGAGACTTTATACTATTAGAAAGCAAATCACTAAGCATATCTATCAAGAAAGTTTTACCAAAAGTACAAGATAAAATTACCACTATCAAGTTAAATGAAGTGTGTAACATGCTTACTAAGTTGGAAAAGATTAAAACAATTAAAGAAGAGCATGTATTATCTTTACTACTTTACCATGAATTGTTAAAAGAATTAAAAAATGTTAAATAGTAAAATAACAAAAAAGGAATTAGAGGAGATAAAAGCTTATACAAAAAAGCAATTTATCAAACTAAGAAAAGAAGGCAGTACTACTGCTGGTGTTCCTGGTTATTTAACTCCTGCAGCATTTACTGGTAAAGAAGATGGTGACGGTACAGATGCAATTGATCTAGAAGATGATCAATATGCATACTCAATAAAAGCATCAACTAAAAAGCCACATTTTATTAAATTGCACGAAGCAAGTTATAAAAACTTTAAAGAAGATGCAAATACTAATGAAATACAAAAAGTTAACAACAAGATATTAGAGGTTAGTAAAATGCTGAGAGAAATTTCAAGATCATTAGATCATAGCATTAAACTAAAACAAGAGTCTAAATTAGACAACACAAAATACTGGAAACGCACTAACGAAGCTATTCTAAAAATCAGTAGACGTTTAGCTGAAGTAACTAAAAAAGCTAACAAACTTGCAAATCTAAAAGAATTAGCTATATCATCAGTAAAAGAAAAGTTAATCAAATCATTCAATAAAGCTGGAATACAAATTAATCCAGCAGACGTATCATCTACCAACAAAGGTACTGATAACTATGAGTTTGATTTTTACATAGATGGAGAGCCGTATGGCATAGATTGTATTAAAGATGAGGTTATGTACCAAGACATGAACAAAGAAGTTAGACTTGGTAATCTTAAACAAGAAGAAGAGCTTATTAAAAACATAGCACAAACATTCAAACCATGAACAAACAAGTAATAGTAGATTATATAGGTTCAATACAATTCACACCAGAACAAATTAATGAATCAATCAGCTCAAATCAAGGTAAATTGATTGTTAGTGGTGTAATGCAAAGAGGAAATTCTTTTAATCAAAATCAAAGAAAATATCCATTAGACGTATTAAAGCGTGAAGCTAATAAATATAAAAACACTTTTGTAGCTGAAAAAAGAGCTTTAGGAGAATTAGATCATCCAGAATCATCAGTAGTTAATTTAGCTAATGTATGTCACAATGTTGTTGATTTATGGTGGGATGGTAATGACTTAATGGGTAAAATAGAAATACTAGCAACTCCATCAGGAAACATTGCAAAAGAATTATTAAAAGCCGGTATCAGACTAGGGATTAGTTCTCGTGGTATGGGTAGTGTGAAAGAGTTGGGTGAAGGTAAAGTGGTTGTAGCAGATGATTTTGAAATTGTATGCTGGGATCTAGTATCTAATCCATCTACTCAAGGAGCTTTTATGGATAACCTTAATGAAGGTGTAAAAGCAACCACACAAACAAATAAATATTTAAAAATCAACTCACTTATTAGTGATATAATATCAATAATGTAATTATGAAAACAACAGAATTTAAAAAGATAATCCGTGAAGAGGTTAGAAGAGTAGTTAAAGAAGCAAGTGATAGTGAATTTTCAATAAAAGATAAACTAAATAGTATACTTTTTGGAAAAGACGAAAAAGGAATAGATGGATATCTATCACAAGAGTGGAGATTAAAAAGAGAAATAAATCCAACAGAAAGAAAAAAAAGAATAGAACTAGTAATTAAGCAATTAAACGATTATAGTACACTACTTAGAGGTGTGTCTGACGACGAAAGCACTTTTATTAAATAATAAGATTAAACAAGCTAGACAACATGAAACTAACAAAAATTAAAGAAAGTATTGACCAAAAGGTTGAACTAAACGAAAAAGCAGCATTCTTAGCTGAAGTAGAGCGCTTTAACGAATATGGTAGTAAAATCTATCGCACAAAAGAGTTGAAAGAAGCAGCTGCAGCAATTCATAAGATTGTAGAAAATGCTGAAAAGATTGCATTACAAGAAACTGAAGAGTGGTTTGATGAAGTGACTGTTAAACGTAATATGAAGTCATTAAAATCTAACAATGAGCAGTTTATGAAAACTGTTAATGAAGTTAGTAAATTACAACAAAGATTAGAATCGTTATACGAAGAAATGGGTCATACATTATCACGTTACTATGAAATCCACTAAAAAAGTAAACTGGAATCGCATATCTAAGTCATTCAAGCAGTATTTAAAAGAAGCTGAAGAAGAAGCTCCTCCTGCTGAAGAAGAGGGTGGAGACAATCCATTTGCAAATCCTACTAAAGGTGGAGACGAAGCTCCTGCAGCAGACGCAGCACCAGCAGATGATGCAGCTCCTGTAGATGATGCAGAAGGAAAAGAAGGAGAAGCGGCCCCAGTTGCAGAAAAACCAGCAGGTATTCCAATAAAGTTTGATATTGATAAAGTAAAAAGATACAACACAGGAAAGTTCTTAAGTGATGCTGGTGTTGTAAAAAGTATTGATAAAAAAGGAATTATAGTAACCACACAACCTGATGGTGTAGACATACTTGTAAACTTTGACGACATATCAGAAAGCGTTAAAAGATTCTTTAAAACAAAAAAATAAAATATTTTTTTAAAAAATATATTTTGGTTATAAACAGTATATTTATACTCAAATACACTATCCTTTTATATAGTGCTTAATTAACCGAATTTTATTATAGCTTTTTCAATAGCTATATGACAGTAGTCAAAAAAATCAAAAAACAAAATGAACAAATTATTAAAAGACGCAATCGCTGACGCTAAAGCCGTACGTGAAACTGCTCTTGCTAATGCTAAGGTCGCTTTGGAAGAAGCTTTTGCACCAAAACTACAATCAATGCTATCTCACAAGATTAAAGAAGAGATGGGTAAAGATGGTATGGAAGATGGAGCAGTTTCTGACGAAGACCAAGAGCAAATGGAAGCAATGCAAAAAATGGCTGGAATTACATCTGACGAAGATGAAAATGAAGGTATGAACAGTTACATGGAAGAAGAGGAAGAAGACATGCCAGTAGATGACATGCCACCACCATCAGACGAAGAAGATTATTCTGACGAAGATGAGTCTGAAGAAGATTATTCTGACGAAGATGAATCCGAAGAAGATTATTCTGATGAAGATGAGTTTGAAGAAGATTATTCTGATGAAGATGTTAATGACAAAGAGTTAGAAGAGCTTTTACGTGAACTTGAAGTTGATGGAACTGAAGAAGGTGAACATGGCGACCGCAACCCAGCTGGATTACCAGATGATGCAAATGACATGGACATGAATGGAGAGATGGATGAAGAAATCAACTTAGAAGAAATTATTGCAGCTTTACGTGAAGAAGATGAAGAAGAGGAAGAAGAAGAGGAAGAAGAAGAAACTGAAGGAAAGATGAAAATGGAAGAACTAGAAGAAGCTTATGGTGTAATCAAGTACTTACGTACTAAAATCAATGAAGTAAACTTACTTAATGCAAAATTATTGTATGTTAACAAGTTGTTTAGAAAAGGTGAGTTAACTGAAACACAAAAAGTAAAAATTATTGAAACTTTTGATCGTGCTAAAAACGTACGTGAAGCTAAATTAATTTATGCTACATTATCTGAATCAGTTAGTAACAAAAAAGCTAAACCTACAGTAACACCAAAAAGAAAAATGAATGAAGGATTTGCTTCAGCTCCGTCTAAGAAAACCCAAATCATTTCAGAAAGCAATGGCGTTTACAGTCGTTTCAAAACTCTAGTTAGTATAACAACAAAAAATAATTATTTTAATTTAACTAAAACCAAACAAACAAACAAATGAATTTATTTGAAAACATGGGTAATGTAAATCGTGCTGACGAAGTGAAGCCGTTGATTACCAAATGGTCTAAAACAGGCCTAATGGAAGGTTTAAGAGGAGGTAATGAGAAATCAACCGTTGCAGTCCTTTTAGAAAACCAAGCAAAACAATTAGTAAAAGAAGGATCAGCTAATATGGCTGGTACATCTGGAACTGGATTTGAACAATGGCATGGTGTTGCTTTACCTTTAGTACGTCGTATCTTTGCTGAGATTGATGCTAAAGAATTTGTAAGCGTACAACCAATGAACTTGCCTTCAGGTCTAGTATTTTACTTAGACTTTAAATATGGTAACAGTAAGCAACCATTTGGATTTGCTCCACAAGGACAAAACCAAACAGGAACTTTACAAGGTATTACTAACGCAGCTGGTGCTCCAACTGACGGTCTTTATGGTGCTGGTCGTTTCGGCTACTCTGTAAACTCAGTAACTGCATCATGGGCAAATGCTATTGCAAATGCAAGTGCAAGTGCAGTAGTTGCAAGTGATGTTAACTTTGACGGTGACTTCACAGCATCATTAGCTAACTATCGTAAAATTACTATCCCAGTACCGACAACAGCTGACGTATATGCAATAAGGGCTTTTAGTCTTTACTCAGGTTCAACTTTATTGTCTGGATCACAAATATACCCACAATTTAGTACAATTACATCTGCTTACACTGAATCTTTCATCGTATTGAACTCTGCTTTGTCAACTGGATCAATTGCAACTGGTATTGTAGGATATGCAATACAACCTACCAACGATGCTCGTAGTGATTTTGAAACTTCAGCTGGTCGTACATTAGACACTAACTTAAACATTCCTGAAATTGAATTGCAAATGCGTTCTATTCCAGTTACTGCTAAGACTCGTAAGTTAAAAGCAAGCTGGACTCCAGAATTTGCACAAGATTTGAATGCTTACCACTCAGTAGATGCTGAAGGTGAATTAACAGCTATGTTATCTGAATACGTTTCTATGGAAATCGATTTAGAGATCTTAGATATGTTAATCTCTGCTGCTGCTACAACTGAATATTGGTCAGCTAAAGTAGGTCAAGTATGGAATGGTTCAACATTTGCTGCTGATTCTAACATAAATGGTCAAGCTTATATTCAAGGTACTTGGTTTGCAACTTTAGGAACTAAATTACAAAAAGTATCAAACAAGATTCACGCTAAAACTTTACGTGGTGGTGCTAATTTCTTAGTTTGTTCTCCTGATATCGCTACTATTCTAGAATCAATTCCAGGATATGCTGCTGACGGTGACGGAACTAAAATGAAATTTGCAATGGGTGTACAAAAAGTAGGTGCTTTAACTAGTCGCTATGATGTATACAAGAATCCATACATGCAAGAAAATACTGTATTAATGGGCTTCCGTGGTAGTCAATTCTTGGAAACTGGTGCAGTATATGCTCCATACATTCCATTAATGTTAACTCCACTAGTTTACGATCCAAATAACTTCATCCCACGTCGTGGTGTAATGACTCGTTATGCTAAGGTTGTAACTCGTCCGGAATTTTACGGAAAAGTATACGTAGGTGACTTAGGTAACTACTAATACTAACTAAATCTAATACAAAAGCCTCATAGTAATATGGGGCTTTTTTGTTTTATAGAACTATTTATATAAAATTGTTATATGACTGAACCTAAGAGAGAAAGAAAAGCTGAAATTAAAGCAATCAATGCAGTACAGCTAAATGAAGAACAAAAAGCTGCAAAAGCTTTAATAGTAGCAAATCAAATTGTTATAATAACAGGTAGAGCAGGATCAGGTAAGTCTCTAGTTTGTGCACAAGCCGCTTTAGATTTCCTTAAGAAAAAACAAGTTAGTTGTATCTATAATACTAGAGCAACAATTGAAGTGGGAAAGAGTCTTGGATTCTTACCAGGAGCATTAGGTGAAAAGTTTGATCCTTATATGGAAGCATTACTTGAAAACTTAAAGAAGTGTTGTACGGATAAAGGAGAAGTGGCAAAACTAGTAGAAGCTGAAAAGATAAAAGCACTTCCAGTACAATTTATACGAGGTAAAACTATTGATGACGTGTTAGTAGTTGAAGAAGCTCAAAACCTAACTAAGTCTGAAATGTTAGCTATACTTACTCGTTTAGGCAAGAATGGTAAAATTATTATAAATGGTGATAATGAACAAATGGACATTAAAACACCAACTGGTGAAATGAATGGATTATCGTATGCTATTGAAATATCAAAAAAGATTGAAGAGATTAAGTGGGTCAAACTAAAAGAAAACCACAGATCTGATTTAGTAGGTAAGATACTTGATTACGAGTACGGTAAATAAGTAATAATAAGACTACTAGGAAGTCTTTTAATACAAATGTTAACTATTTATATGTAAAGTCAATACCTATGAACATTACAATCTGGCCAGGATCAAGCAGTTTCGCAGCATTATCTGCATCTTATTATACTGGATCTAGTACAACTCGACCAACTCCATTTGGCTATTATGATGGTGACGCGACATTCAAATTAGAAGCTGATAAAGTGGCAGATTGGTGTGCTAAAAGACTTGGTTATCCAATAATGGATGTAGAATTACAAGATCTTAACTTATTTGCTGCTTTTGAAGAAGCTGTAACTGAGTTTAGTACTTTAGTTAACATGAATAATGCTAAAGATTATATGCTTACGTTAGTTGGAACTCCAACTAGTAATCAATTAAGTGGTAGAACTATCTCAACTAATATGGGTAGAACTATTGAGTTAGCAAAAAATTATGGTAATGAGTCTGGTGCTGGAGGTAATGTTGATTATAAAAAAGGGTATATAAATGTAACAGCTTTAACTCAATCATATGATTTAGCAGATTGGGCAATTAGCCAAAGCATATCTGGTGGTATAGAGATAAAAAGAGTTTTTCATGAAGCAGCACCAGCTATAACAAGATACTTTGATCCATATGTAGGAACAGGTGGTGGCACACAGCAACAATTAGATAGTTTTGGATGGGGTTCATACTCACCAGCAGTATCTTTTCTTGTAATGCCAATTTTTGAAGATTTATTGCGTATGCAAGCAATTGAAATGAACGATCACATTAGAAAATCAGCATATACTTTTCGACTAGTAAATAACAAAATAGATTTTTTTCCAATACCGACAAGAGATACTATAGTTTGGTTTGACTATGTTAAGATAACTGAAAGAAACAATCCATTAAAATATCCATCAGGATCCATTAGCGATTTAAGTAATGTACCATACAGCAGAATACAGTTTACTAATATTAAAGATATTGGCATACAGTGGATATATAAGTACACATTAGCACTATCAAAAGAAATGTTAGGATTGATTCGTAGCAAATATAGCACTGTACCTATTCCAGGATCAGAAGCAACTTTAAATGGAACTGATTTAATTGCACAAGGACGTGAAGATAAAACAACACTCACAACTGACTTAAAAGAATTACTACAGAGCATGACTAGACAAGGTCAAATGGAACAGGAAACAATAATAGCAACATCTTTATCAACACAGTTATCTAAAGTACCACTTTATATTTATATTAAATAACATGTGTGCATTATTTGGATCATCTCGAGATATTAGTTTTATAAAAAAAGTTAATAGGGAGTTGTTAGACAATGTCATACAGCAAGAAGTAGATTACTATAAATACTATTTACCAGAAACTAAAGGTAAAGATACCGATAACGTATATGGTGAAGCATCTGCACAAAAAACATACTACACAGCAACTAGATTAACTTGTTTATTAACAAGAGGCGATCAAGAATATATACAAGATGATCAATTTGGTATTGATATAACACAACTAATGACTTTTGGTTTTTTGAAACCAAAGTTAAGAGAAATAAACCTAGTGCCAAATGCTGGAGATATTGTGGAAGTGAGAGGTGCTTATTACGAAATTGATCAAGTTAATGAAAATCAATTTGTATTAGGTAAAGATGGTGATTATGGAAAAAGTGTAGGATCTGAGTTTGGTGAAAGTCTAAGTATTGTTTGTGTAGCACACTATACAAGAGTAACAAGATTACAAATTGTAAAAAGTAGATATTAATGTATACTAGAAAAAATATACCTAAAACACAATACGAACTTAGTAAAGGTGAAGAGAATCATGCATTTGATCGTGCTAATGATGTTCGTAGAGACGACGACACTATAAAACCATTGTCTATTGGTCTTTATGACATGGACTATGCTATTAAGTATTACTTTGAAGAAATTATTAAACCAGAAATAGAAGAGTTTGGGGTAAAGGTAAAAGTACCAGTAATGTACGGCTCTCCAGAAAAATGGAAGAATGTACAAGCTGATGGATACTTCAGAGACAAAAATGGTAAAATACAATCACCACTTATTGCTTATAAAAGAACTGGTGTAACTAAAAATAGAACATTAACCAGTAAGATTGATGCCAACTTTCCTAATCTATACTACTCACAAGAAGTTAAGTACAATCAAATAAATAAATACGATCAGTTTAGTGTTTTAACAAACTCTAAGCCAATCAAAACATACATTAATACAGTAGTGCCAGATTTTGTTGACATCACATATGACGTAGTTATATGGACTGATTACATAGAAGGTATGAATAGTATATTGGAAAGTGTTATTTATACTGAAGGTACTTATTGGGGTGATATGGAAAAGTTTAAATTTAGAACTAAAATTGATGGTATAACAAATACAACAGATTTGTTACAAGATTCTGATAGAGTAGTACGATCAACATTTACAATAACATTATTTGGTCAAATAGTACCTAATGTGTTAGCAAAAGAGTTAAGCAAAAAACAATCTGAAAAATCATTTGATATAAGACAACTTGTATTGGAAGTGACACCAGATGCAGAGCCAGGAGTATTCCAACAAATGGTTGCTAAAGGTGAAACAACCTTTGTAACACCTACAGTACGATCAACACTTAATCCACTATCTTTAGCTGACGGAACAACTGTCAACTACCTATCCACAAACAACACAGCAACATCAATATCAGTATCAGCTCCAGACACAGCTTACTTTAACGGAAATTTTTTAACTGCTCCAACAGGACTACCAGCAACAAACGTAAACAACTTTACGTTTTTTATAAATGGTCAATATGTAGACACAGCATCCATTACAAGCTTTGTTCAAAGCAATGGTGTATGTACATTAACATTAAATACATCACAGTTAGGATTCACTTTAGAAGCAACCGATGAAATAATAGCAATAGGAAAGTTCGCATAACATGGCATTAATAAGAGGAAGTCAAATATCAGGAAGCATACCATCAGCATCATATGCTTTAACAGCTTCTTATGCTTTAAGTGGAGGAACTGGTGGAGGTGGATCTGGCTTTTCTATAACAAATGGTAGTGTAACAGCAAGTGTTAATTTAACTAATAGTATTTTCTTAATACAATCTGGAACATTTACTCCATTTAGCATTTCTAATTTAGGATCAACAGTAATATCGGGTAGTGCAACAGACTTGTTTTTAATTAAAAATACAAACAATCAGAACATATTAAGAGTAAGTCAAAGTGGTATAGTAATATTTGCAACTCAATCAGCTATACAATCAGGAACAGCACCAAACGGAGGAATTTATTTTACTTCTTCTTCGTTTTATGTTGGATTAGATTAACACTTTAATTAAACGCAGACTATTTATATATAACGCAATCAAACAAATAACATTAACACATGGCAACTTGGAAAAAAGTAATAGTATCTGGAAGTAATGCAGAATTAACTTCACTAACTGCTAGTTTAGCTATAAGCTCATCAAATATAAACGTAGGTGTTCCGTCAGCAAATGCTTGGCAAACTAGTTTAAATGGATCTTACTTTAATAACTTTACAACAGCAACAAACGTATCAGAAATTTTACGTTTTGTAGCAGGATTATTAAGTGCATCAGCACCTGACGCATCTCCAAATACTAAAACATTAGCTTCTATTTCAAAAACTTCTACTAATAATGGTACAGGTACAATAGCAGGATATGTACCACAAGGATATTCTGCAGCAGATGTGACTTATATAGTTAACAGAGGATTTGCATCAGCTGGATCGCTATTATACACAGGTCTTACAACATACAACAGCTCTACTTACGCAAATACATACACAAGTGTTGCAGCTGGGACAACTATTGTATCATCTTCAGTAGATGCTCAATTATTTGGATTGGGAACTATTGTAGATGCTAATACTCCAAATACATTTTTTGTATCAGGAACAGTGAACTGGGCTTATGAAGCTGCAAGTACTGGTGGTGTAACAGCTACATCACAATCTCAAAATTTATTATCATTATCTTCATTTACAACAGCAAATCCTGGATTAACAGTAGGTAAAATACCAACTGCAAATGCAGCTGTAATTCCAGCAGCTTACCAAGATGGTAAGTTTGCAAGTATATTTAGTTCAGGATTATATAATGGAGGAATATCTTTAACAAGCGTATCTTCATCTGGATACTATCACATTAGTGCATCTATTAAGATTGCAAGTGGATCATCTCCCGTGTATAATACAGCAAACACTTCAGCTGAACGTTTCTTTTGGGCTCCAACAGCAACTATTAATAGCGGTTTACCAACACAAACTATAACAGTAACTAATAAGACTAGTGGTTCACTCACAGCAACTTCTGGATCATTATCAGGAGCTCCTTATTTAAGAACAGCAACTTGGTATGTAGGAAGTCAGATAAATGGACTATTTAATCCATTATATGCAGCTACAACTGTTGCATCTTTAACTGAAGCAGACACTTTAGTAACCTTAACAGCTGCAACAAATAGCGGTTCAACTGCAACAATAAATGGATCAGCTCAAATTAGTACAGCTAATACAGTTTTTGATTCCACAGGAGCTACTCGCAGAGCAACAAGTACAATTCCATTTGAAACTGATATAGCTAAACTATCTGGTAGTTTATCCTTTGACGCAGGTGCAGCATCAGCTACTAATATTCAAGCAACAGGAAGTACGTTAGTATCACCGTTTGGATTAAATGGAACAACTTTTACCGTTACCTCAACTGGTGTTAACAGATCCAACTCATCAACAACAGACACTCAAATATTTTCTTATCATGATCCAGGTAGTTACGGACAACCAGCATCATCTGGATCTATGGCTTATTTTGGTTTTCCAACTATTAGCACTCAAACAGCTACATCTGAAACTTTCAAAGATGAGGCAAATCGCATTATTTTAGATGATAATATATTGACATTTGCTGGAACTGCTTTTGTATCATCAAGTGTATTAGGAACAAAAGAACTTCAAGTAAAACCAGGCTATTTAGTAGATCCAGGTGGTTCAAGAAGATATTGGTATCCATCTGGATATGGTGACACATATAAATACTATGTACGTAAATTTCAAAGAACAACATCTATTGCTTCTTTTACATTAGGTGTAGGACAAGCGTTAATAGCTTGGGATAATACTACAACAACAAATGGTGTGTCTGTAGCACTTGTATTTAAAAGTGCTGTTAATGGTCAGAATGGTTTAACTACAACACGTTTATTTGACCCATACTACTCAGCTGGATTAATAACAACAGGCATTACAGCCAACACAGCAGGAACCAATCCATTTGGATCAGCAATTGATTATTATGGTATTAATAGTAGTGTTTCTAGTAACGTTTATACAGTATCGGTAGATAACACTATTAAGGTTTTTATGAATGGTTTAACATACGATCAGTTTTATGTTATAGTTAGATATAAAGGAGAACCAGGAGCAACAGTAACAACATTATCAGTATCTTAATAAACAAATAACCATGGCAGTAGATTTAACTAAAAAATCCAATAGAACCCTCTTAAACAAGCGCTACACAACAGACGCGTTCACAGATGGTCAAGATGCATTTACAAGTGTATTTGACATTAACTCTAGTGAGATTTATACACAAGCTAACCTTATACCTACATCATCACTTCCATTTTCAGGATCAAGTCAAAACAGCTACTACTTTACAACAGGTAGCACTGTATCAGCTACACCTACTGGAAATGATGTAATGAGGTTTTGGTATCGTCATGCATTGGTTAAGTCTGACTTAGCCACTCCATTAGGAGAACAAGTATGGATGTTTATTTCTGGATCCTCTACTATCTCGGCAGGAGCTCAATTAATAACTGGTAGTCAACAAACTAACTTTATATCTCCAAAATACTCAGCACCAGACATATCAACAAACACAACAGAAGCTAACCCAGCTGGTTATGCAGTAAAAGCTGTATATTCAAGTGATGGTTTGAGTACATCAGCAGATATTAATCCAAACTATTATAACTTTGATTATAAAACTGGTATATTTCAATTTACTTCTTCTGCAATTGCAGGAACAGTAATTACTAGCAACACTGTTGGTCGTGTTTACTTAACAGCTTACCAATATGTAGGTCAATCATTATCTACTCGTTTAACAAGTGTTGACGCAAGTCTTGCCGCTTTATCTGCTTCTATACAGGCAGTATCATCAAGTGGTGCAGTAGCTGGAGGATCTAACGGTCAAATTCAATATAACAATAATAGTGCATTTGGTGGAGTTCCAACTTTAGTATATAGTGGTGGAAGTTTAAGAGCATCAGGTTCGTTTACAGGATCTTTTTATGGTGATGGATCTCAATTAACTGGAATAGCTACAACATTAGCTGTTACATCATCAGCTGGAAATGTAAATGTAAATCTTGCATCACAAGCTTTAACTATAGTAGGTACAGCAAGTGAAGTAGAAGTATCAGGTTCAAGTCAAACAATTACAATTGGATTACCAGATAATGTAACTATTGGAAATGATTTAACAGTAAGTGGAAACTTAACTGTTCAAGGCACAACAGTAACATTAAACACTACTAATGTAGCTATTGAAGATCAATTTATCTTACTAGCATCAGGATCTAGTTCAACTATTGATGGTGGTATTATAGTACAAAATGCAGCAAACGCAGGTGAAGCTTTATATTGGGAAAATAATCCAGCTACCACAGGTCGTTGGGCAATATCAAGTTCAGTATCACCAACAGCAACGTCAATAGCAGCAGCTGAGTATCTTGTAACAGCAGAAAAGTCTGCAGGAGCACCACCTACTAATCCAACATATGGAGGAACTACAAATGGATTTGGTAACTTACACATAGATTCAAATACAGGAGATGTTTACGTCTATACATAAAAAAGTAATTAGTTACGTCATGGGAAGTATATCATCGCTTATTAGAGCTAAAGAAGCAACACAACCAGTTGCACAATTAAGTGCATTAGAAATAGAATTCTTATTGGTACTTATTAAAAACTCAAACTTTAAAGGTAAAACTTTAGAAACAGTTTATAGTACTGTTGTTAAACTACAACAACAATATATTGCATTACAAAATCAACAAGAATAAGACACATTAATTAAGTCTAAAGCAAAATAGCATATATTTATATAAAACAATTGTTGGCCTGAAAAGGAAGTAGGCGTATACACGGCATAAAGTGTATGTATCTAACCACAATTAAATTTATAAGATAATATGCCATCATGGAAACGCGTGATAGTATCTGGTTCAGATGCATCACTAAACACACTAACCGTATCAAACGGAGTTCAAATCACTGGTTCGTTAAGAGCAACTTCATTTACAGGCTCATTGCAAGGAACAGCATCTTATGCCTCAACTGCATCTTTAGTAAATGGAAATGTTAATGTAACTCAAGCAACAATAGGACTAGCAACAGTACCTGCTTTATACACAACAAACAAAGCAACAGTTAGTACAGGAACAACCACAGTACATACTATATCCTCAACAACTTATTAAGTGCATTTGTAGATTATACTATTAGCGATTCAACAAATGCAAGATCAGGACAACTTAAAGTAGTTTGGTTAGGTAGTCAGGTTAACTACACAGACATGGCTACTATGGATATAGGAGATACTAGTCCGTTTGATTGGGATGTTGCAATGAGTGGAATTGATGTAAACTTTAATGCAGTAGTCACATCTTCAACATGGTTAGCAAAATTAATTATTAGAATGGTATAGAATACATAGATGAAAGAAGCACTTCAGCTATATTTATACATAAATGTACTCCAGTTACATAAACAATAAAAGTATAAAAAACTAAAATGGCAAATCAATTACAAGTAAAACATGGTCTAGTAGTATCTGGATCAACGGAAGTATCTGGAGGAATAACTGGATCTCTCCAAGGTACTGCAACATCTGCAAACACTGCATCTTATGTACTACAAGCAGTATCATCATCATTTGCAACCAATGCAGCAACCTTTGGAGGTAATACAGCAGGTGCATTTGCAACAACAGGTTCAAACACATTTACAGGAGCTCAAGTATTTAATGGAAACGTAACTGTTAATGGTACTGGTTCATTTACATATTTAAACACAACTTACGAATCTGCTTCTATTATTTACTCTTCAGGATCTAACCAATTTGGTGATGCATCAAATGATGTACAAACCTTAATGGGCACTACCATAATTACTGGTAGCTTGCAAGTAACTGGAAGTGTAAACATTCCAAATATTACTGGATCTTTACGAGGAACTGCATCTTATGCATCTACAGCTGCAACAGCTTCTTATGTATTACAAGCAGTATCTGCATCATTTGCAACATTTGCAACAAGCGCAAACACTGCAAATAGTGCAACAACAGCTGGGTCAGCAACTACAGCCGGATCAGCCACAACAGCTGGTGACGCAACTAATGCTGCTAATGTTGGTGTAACTGATCAAAACGGTAATGCAGGTCCTTTTTATGTGACCTTTGTATCAAGCACTTCTGGAAATCAATCTATAGGTGTAGATAGCACTTCATTAACATACAATGCTAGTACAGACACACTATCAGTAACTAACATAACAGGTACAGCATCATATATAGCAGGTACAAATGTAAAAGGAGCAGTTAGTGATTCAAGTGCTTTAAATGGTAATGCAGGTTCTTATTACACAAACGCTTCAAATATTAATGCAGGTACAATAAGCAACACTTACTTACCATCAGCAATTAATGTCACTTCAGTAACAGCATCTTTTAAAGGAAACTTGACTGGTACTGCAAGTTATGCAACTCAAGCATTAAATGCATCAACCGCATCTTACTTTGCAGGTTCAGTAACAAGTGCATCATTTGCAGCAACTGCATCATATGTTAATAATCTAAATCAGACAGTAGTAATTACTGGAGGTTTAGAAGCAAGTACATATGTTCAAGCAGGGTCATACAGTAAAACATTTTCAGGATATGCACAAGTAAATGCAGGAACAACAGCAATATTGAGTGTTGATCCAGCAACATATTCACATAGAGCAATTTTTATGAAATACACTTTATTTGATAATGCTGCACCATCTACTAATGCAAGAGCTGGTAATATTGTAGTTGTATCAAACTTAAAAGATGGTGGTAGCACAGCAAACATCACAGAAACTACCACACAAGATATTGGAGATACTTCATTAATTGATTTTGACGTTGCTGTATCAACATCAAATAACATTAGAATGATAAATGGAGCTGCTACCAAGCATAACATTTATTTTGAATACACACTTATTTAATATATAAGCTAGTAGGCTAATAACCTACTAGTTTTAAAAGTTTACATGGCAGAATTATTTTACATTAGGGAAGGTCTTATGGTCAAGGGTAGCACCTCTTTGACTGGATCATTAACAGTAACAGCAGGCATTTCAGGCTCTTTTATAGGTTCTTTAACTGGTACAGCATCTTACGCAACTCAAGCATTATCTGCTTCTTATGCCCCTAGTGCAGGAGGAGCAACTTTTCCATACACAGGAAGTGCAATTATAACAGGTTCATTAATTGTAACAGGATCATTAAACATAGCAGCAGGAACAGCAGCAGCATCAACAGCACCACTTAAATTAACAGCAGGAACAAACTTAACAACACCAGAAGCTGGAGCAGTAGAGTTTAATGGTACTAATTTATTTTTTACAACAGGATCAACTAGACAGATAGCAGTAGCAGCAACTAGTGCTTTAACTTCAAGTAGAATTCCATATGTTACTACCAATGGAAGATTAACTGATAGTTCTAAGCTAACTTATGGAGCTACTGCTGATACATTACATGTAGAAGGAAGCTCAGGAAATGTTTTATTTGAGTTAACTAGAACTGGTGAAATTACTTATAAATACAATATTAATAGTAGTAATGTATTAAACATAACAAACTCAACTAATGACTCTGAATATTATTTTCCTCGTGGAAATAAGTTTGGTATAGGAATAAATGCAACCGCTAGACTACACATAGTAGCAGGAACGGCAACTGCAAACACTGCACCTATTAAGCTTACATCAGGTACTAATTTAACAACACCAGAAGCTGGAACAATGGAGTTTGATGGTACTAATTTATTTTTTACGCCAAGTACAGTAAGGCAAACAATATTAACAAATACAAATCCTGCAAGTATAACTGGAAATGTATCTGTAACTGGTAATCTTTCGTCGACCGCAAAATATATTTTAGGATCAGATTTATCTTTAGCTCCAATAGTAGGAAATCAATAAGTACTAACTAGTTGGTGGGGATTGCAAATAGTAGGTAATAAACAATCAACAGTAGATTATACGCCTAGTGCCATTGGTAATAATAGCGATTTTTCAGTCATCATACCAAATCAGCAAGCAGCAAAAATAGGATTAATTGTAAGAGGTCAAACATCACAAACAGGAAATTTATTAGAATTAAGAAATGTAAGTAATACAGGATTGTCTGCATTTGATGCATCAGGTCAATTAGCTTTAGGAAAAACAACACCAACAGCTACATTAGACGTAAATGGAAATGCTCGAGTAACAGGTTCACTATTATTAAGTGGAAGCTCGCTAGTAGCAGGATTTAACCCAACTCCATTAGCTGGAACAATACAAGATGGAGTAACATCAGTATTAGGTAGTTTAAACGATTGGAATAGCAATTACTATCAAGGAGATGTATTATATTCAGAAACAG
>Ga0114974_10000311_pt1 | contig 41474 bp, 52 predicted proteins | sample S_130206_EF_Meta_FD_87318 | JGI IMG/M metagenome (GOLD analysis project Ga0114974, IMG submission 87318) | Freshwater microbial communities from Lake Simoncouche, Canada to study carbon cycling - S_130206_EF_MetaG | ecosystem: Environmental > Aquatic > Freshwater > Lake | place: Lake... | reverse complement strand
TTTTAGGCGGCTGCGTTCGGGCACATTGGTACTCCGCAAATGGCGTGGCGCCAACCGAACCCTTTACCCCAGAGACGCTACGCGTCTTTGCCATGGGCAACGCAGTCGGCAACTTCCTTGTTGACATCCTCAAGGAAAAGTACGGGGATGCCATTGAGTTTGAGGTACCAGTTGATGCCCCAGAGGACAATTTCTCTGGCAACATTGACGCCCTGCTGACTGTTTCTCCAGACCACCTTGTGGTGCTGGAGTTCAAGAGCATCAAGCACGGCGGGTTTGCCAAGCTGAAGAAGGCCAAGCCAGAGCATGCCACACAGGTGGCATCATACGCGTGGTATATTGGGCAGCAACGGGCAAGGGCGGGGGCAGAGGTAGCTGTTGAGGCTTGGGCTATTTATGTTGACAAGGACAACTACGATCTGGCAGAATTCCCAGTAGACATTGATGAGTGGGGCGGCAAGGCGCAGCGGGTGTTGCGTGTGCTAAACTACTATGGGGAACGGATTCCTCCGCGATTCCCCGACGCAGGCCGACGAAAGTGGCCATGCGGGTGGTGTAATTGGAGGACAGAGTGCCTAGGAGGTGCAAAGTGACAGGAAAGAACGGACTAGCAACAAAGCTAACCAAGGTCATGGAGGCCGTGGGATATGTGCCAAAGACGGGCAACAACGCAGCGCTTGGCTACAAGTTTGTGCAGGCGTCTGCAGTTGCAGACAAGGTGCGGGCAGAGCTCGTTCGCTTGAACATTGCGATGGTTCCGACCACTGTAGATGTGATCAGCGAGGGGCTTACGCCGAGCGGCAAGCAGACACTGCTGACGCTGCGCTTCACATGGACGCTGACGGACGGTGACACGGGCGAGAGCATCTCGTTCCAGTCCATCGGCACGGGCAGCGACAGCGGCGACAAGGCAGCCTACAAGGCGTCAACTGGCGCATTGAAGTACGCGTTGCTCACTGGCTTCCTCATCCCAACGGGTGACGATCCAGAGGCAGACGCTTCAACGGACCAGCAGATCGCTACGGCGGCGAAGAAGATCTTTGCCCCGTCAAAGCCAGTAGAGACGAAGGCAGATAGCCTGGAAGGGTTGGACTTCTAATGGACAGAATTGACGTTTGGATTGGAGACAAGCGAAAGCCAGAGCTCAAGGAGACGGCCAAGGGGAACGTCCTTGAGATCCAGTGCCTGCAGCAGACTGAGGTCTACGACGCCTGGATCGGCGGCGGTAAGGTCGGCGAAGCGCCAGCCCGATACCTCGCAGTGACGGTCAGCTTCTGGGGCGAAGAGTTCCAGTCGCACGCGCAGAAGATTTATGACAAGGCAATGGCATTGAAGGAAGCGAAAGATCCGCGTCCTCACATGCATGTAATCGGGAAGTGGGGGAAGAGTCGTGAGTACAACGGAAAGCAATACGCAGACTTCCGAGCCTACGAGGCCAGCCCCCTTATCTTCGGTGCACTTCAGCAACGTGCAGGAAGCGATCAGGGGTAGTATTTGCGGCGTGAGCAGGTTGGGGATGCAGTCTCTTACGATGCGTGATGCACATGCTGAGACGTGTGACTTCTGCACCGTGGAGCCTGCAGACCTGCTTGCGGCGGCAGAAGACTTTATGATTACACCTGCGGCAAGACTAGAGATGGCATCGGCAGACTTTGTGGCGGCTGGCGTAGTCGCTACAAAGAAGGCTGAGCTATGGGGGTTCTGATGAAGACAATACCAGCTCCAGAGTGGGCACACGGTGCGATCCTCTTTGACGGATTCGAAGACGCATTTATTGGGTATGGCACACAGTTCAACAAGCCGTTTGCCGTGTACTCGTACACGAAGATGGTCCAGAAGCTGGTCGCTGAGTTCTCGGCCGATTGCGAGGACACCAGGGAGTGCCTCGAGCAGCACATGAGTGACGCAATGGAGTACCTTGATTTTAATACAATCGGAGCGTGGTTTGGGGACGGCACCCCCATCATCCTGCGGGACGAAGAGCCATTTGAGGTTTAAGGATGGCAAGAACTGAGACCGACGCGCAACGTAGGGGCAGATTAAATCGCTCTCGTGGGAACGCCATTGAGCGTTGGGTTTGCGCGCAGCTCGGCATCAAGCGGGTCGGAATGTTCGGGGGGAAGGCTGATGGGGGAGACCGAGATGACTGGATGTCTGTCCAAGTCAAGAGCGGCACAGCCTTCCCTACGCGCATCTGGGACCTGCTACAATCTATTCCAGAGAGAGGTGGGCAGCTTCGTGCAGTCGTGCACGTCACGGCTAGGGGCTCTGGCCAGGGCAGAGATTCCCTCATCTCCATGAAGTTGGAGGATTTTATAGAATGGTTTGGGTCATCGCACTCATCGTCGCAATCGGAACAAACGGAGGAGCAGTAAACACAAAAGATTTTAATGATGGAAACAAAGGAGAGGCCACATGGTATGGCAGCACGTCAGGAGTCAGCACAGGTTGCTACGGTGGGTATCGCAATACGTGCAGCCCGTACAGCAAGGGAGAAAAGCTATACTACGCGGCAATGGGTGGGCACAACAGCAGAAAAGGTTCCGTACCGTTCAAAGTTCTCGTAGTTAATACAGCAAACAATAAGAGCATCGTAGTCACAGTCAGGGACCATTGCTTTGGGTGCTGGGCAGATGGGACTGGGGGAAGGCTTATTGACCTAAGCCCGCTGGCTTTTATGGCAATCAGCACAAACGGCAAGCTCAACTTGGGCGTGCTAAAAGTAAGGATTTATTATGGCATTAGTCGGTACGAAGATTTGGTATCCAGTTGTGAGGGACGACGCACGCGGCTTTTTTGCTGAGCTCTGGAAGTCTGGCGACGGCGATAAGAAGTTTGGCCAGATCGAGCAGCTCAACATGAGCAGAAGTAAGAAGGGCGTGCTTCGCGGCATGCACCTGCAGCACACCGAGCCCATGGGCAAAGTGATGACCGTCATTAGCGGCAAGGCAATCCTTGCTGCCGTCTGCTGCAACCCAGAGGATAAGCGCTTTAGGGAGGTCATCCAGATGGAGGCTGACTCCAATAACCCAACGATGTTTTACGCTGACGCTGGTTGGGCTCGCGGGTTCCTGGCGCTTGAAGACAACACCTGTGTTGTTTACGCCTGCACTGGCAGGTACACGGGCAGCGGCGAGATCGCCATTAACCCATTCTCCGTGCCAGGTTTGCAATGGCCCGTTATGGAATTCATTGTTTCCGAGAAAGACCAGATCGCCCCGTCGTTTCAGGAGCACTGGATTAAGGAGTGGCACAAGGATACCGTGGACTGGAAGAACGTACGATGAGCGTGCCAGCTCCGCGGCGGCGGCGTATGAGCCCATACGAAATGACTTCTGCATGGGGCATTTGCTTTGACATCGTGTTAAGCGAGCTACTTACACGCGGCCTACCAGAAGAAAAAGCAAAAGAAATTGCGGCTTACATTGCCGCATCATTAGCGAAGGAGATAGCAATTGGCGACCAATCCAGAAAACACTGAGGACCGAGAGCAGCCGTTTATTCGGCGCGTTGTCGAGGTTCTGTCTAGCCCGACTAACAGCAGGAAGAGCAGGGAGCGCATTGTCTTCCCGCTTGCAGCCGCGTTCGCGTCGCTTGCACCAGAGCCAATCGGCCCGATAGCTGCCGCGCTCATTGTATTTGCCGTGTTAGATTCTCGTTGAGCGTATCAAAGTATCTTCGTTGCAAGCATTGTCGGAGCGCAAACGTCAAGACTGTCCGTGGCAGGTACGGTAAGCCAGTCGTCATGAAACACGGTGTGCTCCGTCTATTGTCGTGCTCGTCGTGCGGCAAGCAGAGCCTGGCCGCCACTCTCGTGGTAAACTCACGCAACGCGAAAGACATTAGCGACATCATAGGAGCGACTTGAAGGCTGTGGAAAATACTATTGTCCGAGTCAGGGGAATGATGGGCCAGAAATCCACCTCCCCTGAGGTTCGTCGCGCCTTTTACAAACAGTTGGAGGATAATACCGCGGACCCAGCCGTGGCTTTAAGTGTGTCAGTTGGGATGGAGTTGGTGCTGGACATTTTAGAAGAGGAAATCCAGCATGCAAAACAACGCGGAGAAATCCGCTAGAGAGTTCTTCAAGGCTCAGGCAGACGCCGAAGGCCTAAGCCTTCGGGCGTACTGCAAGAAGCACGGCATCATCTACGAGTCCTTCTTCGGGCACGATGAGCTCGGCGACGTGCCAGACAAGGTCTACTTGTCCCAGCTACTGCCTCGCGCTGTAGAGGAACGCCAGGAACCCACTGATGACGAGTAGGGCAATGGTCATGTTCTCAGTGCCCTTGCTGTAATGGTAGCCTTTCATTTGAACTCCACCGTCTCTTTCTTCCAGTCTAGGTCCACTTCCCCTGTCGGCCCGTTGCGGTGCTTCGCCACCTTTAGTCGGACGGCGTGGTCGCTCGGCCTCCAGAGCATGAGCACGATGTCGGCGTCCTGCTCAATCGCACCAGAGTCCCGAAGATCAGAGAGCCTTGGCTCCCCGTCTTCTCGGTGCTCCGACGAGCGGTTGAGCTGAGAGAGGGCTACGACTGGGACGTCCAGCTCGCGGGCGAGGGACTTCAGCGAGCGGCTAATCTCTGCCACCTCAATGACGCGGTTGGCATCCTTCGTTGCCCGATCCGAAGACATGAGCTGCAGGTAATCTACAATAATCAGGTCTACCTTCTTCTGCTGTGACAGCTGTCTGGCACGAGAACGCAGCTCAATGGGCGTGATGGTCGGCGTGTCGTCAATGACAATGTCGGCGAGCATCAGCTTCCGAAGACCAGCAGCCAGCCTGATCCAGTCCGCCCCCTGAATGCGGCCCCGAAGAATCTCCTGAACTCCAATGCCAGAGTACGCGGCGAGCAAGCGCGTGCCGATAGACTGGGCCGACATCTCTAGGGAGTAGATCAACACCCTCTTACCGTGCTGCCCCGCTGCAGTCTTGGCAGAGCTCAACGCCAGCGCGGTCTTGCCGACGCTCGGTCGGGCGGCAATGATCACAAGGTCCGAGTTTTGCCACCCGCCGATGATCGTGTCTAGCAGGGCAATGCCAGTCGGCACGCCTAGGTCGTCACCGTACGTGAGGATGTGGTCAATGCGCTCCACAATCTGGTTTGCCACCTTGCCCGTGCCCACTGATGAGTTCGCTGAGCGGCGCGAGTTGACGCCAAACATAATCTTCTGCGCCTGATCCACGGCATGGTCAATAGACTCTGGCTTGGAGTATCCGATCTTGGCGATCTCCTGTGCGGCCTCAATGATACGCCTGGCTACGGCTAAATCTGAGACCACTTGGGCGTAGCGGGTGGGCTCTGACCCCAACGGCGCGTCTGCAATGGCCTGAGAAATGGCTGTTCTGGACACTTCAGTGGGCAACTCGGTTGAAATCGTGAGCGGGTCAATCGCAATGCCCTTTTTGTGCAAGCGTTCAGCAGCCTGCCAAATGGCGCGCGCAGTCGGATCATAGAAATCCCTGCTGCTAATAAGCGGCGCGCAGCTATTGTAGGCCTCTGAGTGCACCATGAGCGTGCCAACAAGCGCCATCTCGGCGCGCTTATCATGCGGTGTTTGGTTCATCGCGCGCCACCTTCGTCAAGCATTAGCTCTAGCGGGTAGCCGTTAGCGGCCTCATCCCATGCATTTTCAAAGGCGTTGTGATAGCAGCGCCACGAACAGAAGTCACCCTTCAGGACTATTTCTCTTTCGTTCGTCTCCTGCGAGATCCAAAAGGGATTTCCGTCGGTTCCTTCACAGTAGCTGCATGTGCGTCCAGTAGTTGTTTCGCTGTCCATGTGTTTTTATTCCCCTCCTCGTCGTGTTGGTGGTGCGAGCAATAGAACAAGTCCTGCCCGAGGTCCCAGATTCTACCATGTTTCGGGTAGCTCGGGCAGAACAAGTTCAGAAAGTTCACGCCTTGACGGCTCCGCGCACCTTATTTTCCCACTCATAGGCAGCGATTGTCGGGCCAGTCCAGCTCATGTTGGCCTCCCAAACAAACATCTTCCCATCCTGAAAAGTCCAGCGCCATTTACTGCCGTCTTCCCCTGTCCACTCCATGGATGCGTTGCGATCAAACGACGGCTCCATTTCCGACTGCCTAATAAACGGGGCGAGGGCGAAGAAGAAGAGATCTTCTTGCCCCACCTTATTGTCGTATCCCACAATGCGCAGGTTCCCATTTACGGGAACGCACTCAAACCCGAGCGCCTGCAGCAGGTCGCTCAACGTGGCGAACTCACGCAGGTCCACTGGCATCCACGAGAAATGCCTGCTTTGCTGGGTTCCTCCGCTGTATGTTCCACCCTGCTTCAGATGATCGGCGGCGTCATTCAGCCGATACAGGGCCTCTAGCGCCTCTTTCTCTTGGGAAAGGGGAATCATAGCGTTGCTAGAATCTAAGCTTGCATAGTATCCCATAATACACCTCCTCTATTCTTAGGCCTGCGGTTCCGTCGCAGGAATCTCTCCACCATCACGGGCGGCTCGGCGCATCAGCGCCTTCGCTGCCATGGCGTTCCAGAACTCGTCTGGACCACCCGAGACTTGAACAAAGTTTGGCTGCTCGCTGGGCTCATTGACGTTCACAAGGAACTCCACCCGCGGGTTGCCGCCACTAGTAATGTGCTCCAACTTGCAGGGCCTGCACGTCTTGGCGGGCCTACCCTTGCCGCCAGTGCGGACAATCTCAATGCCGCACTTCTTGCAGAAGATTGCCGCCAGTCGGTAATCGCTGCGCTCTGCCTCTGTAAAGCTTCCCATTGTGTACCTCCTACTATACGCGGGAACTTCCCGCATTTCTTCATTATACCACATACAGTTTCCAGCCACCCCCCAACGAGCGCCAGCCAGACGCCCTGATCTTATCCCACCTATTTACATAGGCCAGCATCTCTTCGCGAGTCTCAAACTCTACGATCTCCACGTCTGTCACGTATGCAGAGGTTAGCGGTCTCCATGCGGTTCGCTCGGGATGCCGCGGTGTCCATGCTCGTTGCGTCTGCCAGTCGGCCTTGAACTTTTTCATTGCAGTGCCTCTAGGTAGCTTACAATCCCCCGCGCCTCTTCTTCGCTCAATCCAACGCAGTCTTCGCCTGTATCCCTTAGCACGGCGGCGACTCCGACCAGTGGCTCGGGTTCAAACAGCCTGCTCTGCACGGCTGCGCGGAACACAGAGGCCAGATCATTATAGGTTGGGGCATCCTTGAGCAGCCCTTCCTCATCCACCAGCATCAACACGCGGATGTCGGAGACCGTGGCTCGGGCCGCTACCTCTGCCATGTCGCAGCCCATGCCTCTCTTTAGTGCCGTAAAACCCTCATAAGGGACCATCACAGGCGGGGAATCCACCCCGATAATCACTGCATACGTGCTCATGCTACCTCCTCCTCCAGTTCTTGGATCACGTACGCGCTACCGCGTCCGTGCCCGTCATTATGGCCCGCCATCAGGATGACGTCGTGGCCTTTGCGCAGGTCTTCAGCCCCCATGTCCGTGAACAGGTCCACGTCTATGGTCAGCATTTTTTCCTCTGCCTCCTGCTCGGTCTCTGCCTCCACAATAACACAGCGCTCCAGCGTGAAGGTCACGCCTACCATGTACCTCTTCATGATTGAGCCTCCTCATAGGCGGAGTTTGCCTTGCGGCATGCCGCTGCATCCTCATGGCACGTTGGCGGCGTTCCAGCCCAGACAAAGGTACGCAGGACCGTTTCCTCCATGCCATTATCCAGCAGCCCGTGCCAGTATGCCTTGCAGCAGGACCAGAATCGGCGGTCTCTGGCGCACAGGACAGCAGCCTCGGCGGAGCCGTAAAACTCTACGGTCTCGTCGTCCGTCACCGTGAAGATCAGGCTTGGGTCCCCATCCTCGTGGCGACCAGCGATCAGGACGTTCAGGCGCTCCCCGAGCGCCAGATGCTCCTCGTGGATCAGTTCGTGCTCGTTCACTTTGTGCCTCCTTCGTATCGGTCCATGCGTCGGATGGAAGAATCGCGGTCGCTGGCCTTATGCGGGACAATGGTCACCACGGTTCCAGCCTCCTTTGCGGCGCCGATCAACAGCGGCGCGTCACAATCCTCCTCCAGATAGACGTAGACGCCATTCTGGTAAGAGCAGGAGCTTACCCGCTCCGCCACCCCGTACTGGTCCAGCACGTCGCGTCGCACCCGATACCAGCCGTGCTCGGGGTCAGAATAATAGTGCATGCTAAGCATTGCTTGCCTCCTCCCCGTACTCAATGCAGACGTCGCACACTTCGGCGTCCAACTCCGTATACTTCCAGATGAAGCGTCGGTTGCAGTCCATGCAGTGTCCCCACTTCACGGTGCGGTCCCAGACGGGCTCCCATGAGCCGTCCGTCGCGTACTCTTTCTGGATGGTCGGGAACTTCATACTCACCTCCGTGTTATTACCAGCGCGTACAGCGCCAGCGCTACCAAGCCAACATACCAGCCTTCGGTCATGAGAAGAGCACCTGGCGCTCCGCCACCATGGCGAAGCCGACCACGTCCTGCTCATTCAGGCGCTCCTCCAGCGCTCCAGCGGTCAGCGCGTCCAGCGTGCCGTTTTCTTCAGCCGTCAAGCCCTCAAACTCCGCCACCGTGTTGCGGGCGTCGTCCAGCGCCTCGGCTTGGGTGCTAAACACCCCGCCGATCACTTCGCCTTCCACCACCACGATGTTGATGTAGACGGCGAACTCGGCGTCGTTATCCTCGTATCCCATGATCCACCTCCTATGTCGCGTGCACGGCACTGGGACTTCCAGCACCGTGCACGCATTATTGTACTATTCCGATGCGAACCCGTCAAACCAGCGACCATAGCGGGCGGTCCGCAAGCGAGCCTTCGGGCTCTTTGCGGTGCTGCTGCTGGTCTCTGGGTCTTGGCACCACTGCTCCGCCTCGGCGCGGGTCATGCCACGGGCCAGTGTCTGGGACTTCTTCCCGCTCTCATACATGCGGATGATCCGATAGGACTCAGCCGTTCCAGTCTTCACGCGTTCACCTCTTCCAGCATGAGTTCCACGCTGTGAATCGTGTTCACTCCGCCGAGCCCCTCCTCGGTCCAGTCGTAGACGCCATCGGCGTCCTTCCCGTTGTCAAGGACCGCCTGCTCTGCAGCCTCTTGGTCCTCTGCGTCAATCTCCACCGTGAACTCCACGGTCGTTGAGTACGAGACGCTGTATCGGTTCATGGTCACCTCCATGTGTGCACCCGCACTTCGGGCGCTGGGTCCAGTATGAGGGGTCAAGGGCATTATGTCAATAATGGTTAGGATAAGGTTTCTTCACAATAGGGTGTGGCATAGTCTGTGCCAGTTGGCACGGATTGTGTCATGGTCTGTGTGACACGGGTTATGCCAACAAGTACCTGGCACAAACTGTGCCTTGTCAATGCTGGCACGAACTGTGTCATCTCGGCTGGACTGCGGATTTTTGAATGGGGGCTCCCCGTGCAGCGTTTTTCCGCGGCTGGCGCGGCGGCGTGGAACGCCCTCCCTAAACTGAACAACCCACTGATAAGGCGGGGGCAGGCTGTGAGCACGAAAGCCATGACAAAGCTGTCATTCGCACTGGTAAAGCCCCCTTATCCGTCCTCAAGGCCCGAAGGGAACTCACGAAACGGATACGGGTGCCGTCTATACAGGGGTCTAAAAACGCTTAAACGCGCCTGATTTATCACAAAATATGTCAGTTTGTTCCCAATTTATGAGGCGGGGGGTGGGTAGAAGTGAAGGGCATTAAGTACAGTATAAATACTCCGTGTACTAGGAAGTAATATATATCTACCTCTGGTCCGTATAAACAGATAAAGGGAGAAAAAATGGTACGCAAGAAGACAATGAAGCAAATGGGGGACGACTCATTCGACCCAGCTAAGGCCGTCGGCAAGGCCGCCGAGACAGTGGCTAGGGTTCCAGGCGCTGTCATGGATTTCTTTGCCAAGCGTGCCTACGTTGCAACCAAAGAGGTTGAGGACACCATGTCGGGCAACTATTACGGCCGACGATCAAAGAACCTCAACAAGCTTGACGCCAGCGGGGCCAGCCTTAGCACCCTGAAGACCTACGGCGAGAAGAAGTACAGCCGAAAGAACAAAGGCGGCCGCTAATGCCACGGGGCAAGAAGGGCAAGGACGACTCGTTCGATAATCCAGGGGATTTTATTCGGGAACGCCATCGTCTCCAGGAGCAGAACGATAAGCTTTGGAAGAAATACGGCGACCTCCAGTTTGGCCCAAAGGGCCCTGACGGAAAGCGAATCCCAAAACTTGCTCGGCCAGAAGCCGCAAGAAATAATGCCAGCATCCAGATGAAAAACATGGGTGGCATTAATTCAATTAGCAAGTGGCTCAAAAAGCTTAAGAGCTAACTACCACATCGTTGCGGCGGGTCGCAGAGATGCTCCCCCATCTCTCCCCGCCGCATCGTCAACTATTGGAGAATAAGTGGCAAAATTTACGTTCGGTAAAACTGTCGATATCCACTGGAATGGGTATGAAATCGTTGGCCCTGCGCTAACGGTGTTCAGCATCCCCGATCAACTCTATGAGGAGTTCGAGGGCGATTTCCGAGGAGTCGAGCCGTCCCTTACTTGGACAGATACGAACGAGTTTGCCACTCTCACTAACGCCGTTTCGGTTACCACGCTTACTGGAACAGCACCAATTGTTTTGACTTCGACGTCATCTGGCAAAAACATTAGCCTTAATGCCAGCTATCAGACGGCTGGTACGTACGTTACGGGCGTTGTTGGCACCTCGCCAATTTCTGCGACTGGGACAACCGCGATTACGTTAACCCTTAATGCCAACTATCAGACGGCAGGAACCTACGTTACTGGCGTCGTCGGGACCTCACCGATCTCCGCAACGGGGACTACGGCCATTACGGTCAGCATTAACCAGGCCGCAATTACGGCAAACTCCGCAACCAATGCAGAAGTTATTCGAACGTATGTAAAGAACACTAGCGGATCGGCAATGACCAAGGGTCAGGCTGTCTATGTGAGCGGTGCTGACGGTACCAATGTAACCATCCAGCTGTCCTCAGCATCCACAGAGGCTACATCCTCCAAGACCCTTGGACTTCTTGCTCAGGACCTTTCCAACAACGCATTCGGGTATGTTATTGAGACTGGCCTCATTGCTGGAATTGACACAAGTGCAGCCACTGCTGGGCAAACCGTATGGCTTGGAAATACTCCTGGCAGCCGCGTCTATGGCGCACCACCAGCAGATCCATACCACAGCGTATACCTAGGTGTTGTGGCTCGATCTAACGTCAACAATGGAGAGATCCTTGTCCAGGTCCAGAATGGCTACGAACTTAACGGACTGCACGATGTCTTTACGACAGGTGTCAGCACGGCCCTGCCACTCGTCTACAATGCCGCATCATCTGGCTGGGTCGCACAGGCCCTTACGTCGGTCGGCATTGGTGCTGGTGCAGTTGGTTCTGCAGCAATTGCCGCTGGGGCCGTCGGTTCCGCAGCAATTTCCGCAGGGGCAGTCAACACGTCAGCCATAAACTCTGGCGCAGCCGCAAGCGACACCGTTCTAACAGCCAATGGGACTGGCGGCGCCACGTTTACTTCCGTGTCTAGCGATGAATTTTTAGCATATACTTTTTTTAATTAGGTAGGAGAAAAATGCCACGTACCGAAAAGAAGTTTGGACAAATCAATGCTGGAACCGTTTCGTCGATCCAGACTGCCGTTGCGTCCTCGGCCAACCGAAAGAACGTGCTGCTAAATCTTACGACAAACGCAAGCGAAACCATTAACGTTATTACGACTACTGGAAACTTAGCTTTTCCTACGATTACGGCTACGGTCTCTGGGGCAACTTCAAATGCAACCTTATCTGGTTCAACGGCGACAGCAACAGTCAGGGGACCATTTTACTTTAATGCCGCTGGAACAAAGCTTGTGACAAGTCCTGGTGGGACAAATAGTGGTTCGGATACTAGAAGGCTTTCTATCTCGGCAACATCTGCAACAGTAACCGCAACGCTTATTGGTACAACAACTGTTGCTACTGGATCGGGCGTCGGACTATCCCAGGGATTTACAACTGGAAACGTTTCAACAATTGAGACGTCACCAACTCAAACAACGTACCAAGACACTATTATATATACCTCTCCTATCAAGTGGACAGCAAACGACAAGGTAGCTGCCATGAATCCAGCAAACAAAGATTTCTATGACACTGCATTTGGCGCTTCTAACTACAGGGGCGGAACCATTCTTAATTTTGATGCAGGCACTACTGTAGGGCACGCGAATGCGTATTGGCCTGCCTTTACGGTTTCCGCCCAAAGTTACTCTGGAAATGACTCTACTCAAACCGTTAAGACAATGCAGGTTTTAGGAAACGACGTTGTATTTGGAGTTGGGTCGTTGTCGCAAGCAGTGGTATCTTCGGTAAGCGGATCCAACAGATTTTGGATTTACTCTTATCCAGATTCAGCAGCAAGTCTTGGTACAATATCTGGTGGTGCCATTGGGGTTAGCGCCACTAGTGCAGGGCTTTCTCAACAGGACCTTATTGCAAATTTTTGTTTTGTTGATTATAACCCAACGTATTCAGTATACGTGTGTCCATCTGCAACTTCAGCGTTAAGCGATTCAACATTTTATTGGAAAACCTCTGGCGGCTCAACAGGAACGGCAATTACGAGCTCAGCGGCTGGCTTTAGGATTATTGATAACTCAAAATACTCAGTTGACTTCGGCCTTGCGTATTTGACTGGTGGATACACATACCCAGTTGCTCCCACTGGAGTGACGGTTCCAACATCGGTTAGGCCAATTGCTTCGGTAAAGTTTTCCCCAAACGGAAAGTATCTTGCCGTAGCCTACAACAGGGATTATTCTGGTACTGGAAATACTAACAGCGTTGTAGTACTTTACGAGCGACAGACAAACGGAAGCTGGACGCATTACGCATCATCTGGATCGTCAATTGCATTTAGGCCACAGAATTTTGATGCAATGGCATGGACACCTGACGGTGCTGGAGTTATGGTGCATAGCGGTACTAATGTTTACGTATGGTTTGCTGGTATCTCAACTAAATTAAAAACATACTCTACATTCACTTACGCCAGCGGCAAACCAGATCTATATAATCTTGAAGTTCCATATACGGGATCAACTACTATTTCGGTTACGGGATCAAGTGTGGGCCCAACGTTTGCAACATTCCCTGCGGTAACAGGCGGCCAGCTAATTCAAGTTTATCCACAAGGTTTTAATGCGGGTAGTGCCCTAGAAAACGTGGCAAGTACCGCTCATGGACAAAGAATTTTCCTTACGACTGCTGGTGCTGCATCGGTAACAAATTATGTAAATACCGTAGTGCAAAATCTTACAGTCGGCACCAACCAGGTTGTTCAAATTAGCAACATCGTGCTAGAGGCAGGCGAGCGCCTAGACATGGAGTTCTTAACTGGCTCGAGACTTAACGCCGTTGCGTATGGCGTAGAGATTAGCTAATGTACACACTAATCTCTGGGGAAAACACAGATAAGGCTGGCATAACGCTGATTGCTACGGCTACGCCAAGCAACGCCACCACGATTTCTTTCACAAGCATTCCTGGAACATACAAACATTTGCAGATGATCTATTTTGATGTTTTTCAAAGTGTTTCTTCAGGATGGTGGGGAATCCGATTGAACAACGACTCTACCGCTGGTCAATACCATTATAGAAATCAGGCAACCCTCTCAAGTGTAACTTCGACTGCCACCATGATTGGAACCACCAATCAGTATGCTCCTATCGGCGCAAATACTACAAGCAGCGCAACCTACAGCCTACAAACTAAAGGAGTCATTGACATTTATCGTTATGCCGAAAGCACAAATAAGTTCTTTACAGTCAGATCAGCACAAGAAGCCACTGATACGTACGCAGATCTAAGAGGTGTTTACATTGGCACCGCTGCCATCACGCAGATTGATTTCATCCCATCTTCAACCCAAACAGTCACAGGTAAGTTCTACCTGTATGGAGTGTCCTGATGCGTTATGAAGTAAATGTCACCACAGGCGAGATCATTGAGCGAGAATCCACTGCTGAGGAATTGGCGCAAGAGGCTGTCGATCAGGCTGCCGCTGCCGCTGCTAACGCCGAGCGCCTAGCCGTTGAAGAGGCTGCCGCCGCAGTCAAGGACAGCGCACGCGCTAAGCTCGCTGCTCTCGGACTCACTGAAGAGGAGATTGCTGCACTGGTGGGCATTTGACTGACCTAGCTCCAGTCTTGACTGGATGCCACGTCTGCCGAAGCCCTCTTGTAGATCTCATTAACAAGCGGGTTGGCCAGGGCATGAGCGACATTGCCGTCTCAAACTGGCTTAAAGATGAAGGTGCCTACATTAGCCGCATCACCATCGGAAAGCACAAGCGCGAACACTTGACGTCGGCACACGAATCGGCCAGAATTGAAGCCGCAAAGGTATTAAAGAAGCAGCAAGGGACTGTGAAGTTTAAGGGGGATTTGGCGGGATTGGTCCGCGACCAGGTAATGACCCTGGTTGAGGCGGGACAATTAACTCCAAGTTTGGCGGAGGGGCTGCGGGCACAAGAAATTATTGATCGAAGACAGGAGAAAAGCAGTGACCGCGAACTCACGTTGGCCCTTGCGGGCATTCTTGGAGGATATCCTATACTCGAAGGTACCGCTATGGTTTTTGATGTGGACGCAGGAGTCGAGGGAGCTCAAGAGCTATCCATTCAGGGTGAAAACCTCGTTTTGGATGACTATTCGGGGCTACGAGACATGGCGCAGGAGCCTGCGGATGGCCGCGAGGGCAGTCAATCGGCATAAAATCCCGCTTTCGTTTATTCAATTGCACCATCACTGGTTTAATCGAGAGTGCGATATGGGGGTTGCGGACGAAGTTCGCAAGTCAATCGAGCTTTGCGACACGCACCCAGAGACAGTGCTCCACGAACTGGCCCATCTATGGACTCAAGACTTTCACACAAAGTCCTGGGCTAGGCATTTATTCATGTTGCATAAAGAATATCTAAGCAAGGAAGAGGTTGCATTCTTCCAAAAAGAAACGGTTCGACGCTATAAAACGGCTAAGGAGCTAGTCGAAAGCGGCGAAGTCAAAAAGCTCTGCCTCTGCGGCAAGCAACGGCACTGAGAGGAATAAATGAAGTTTAAGGTTAAGTCGCAACTCGATCACGTAGAAAAGGGCGGCATTCTTGATGACTGCGGACCCTCTAGCATGGCTGCGGCCGTTGCCTGGGCCTCAAAGTACGCGATTGACCCCTCGGCTGGGGACGGCATTAAGGCTAAGGCCAGGGCAACAGGGCGACTTGACAAGCAGGGAGTAAATGACAACGGGTCTAATCTTCCTGATTTAATTAAAACTGTTAAGGTTCTCGGGGGAATTGCCCGATACGCAAAATCGTGGGACGACATCGTCGCCTCTGCGCACCGCGGGGCAGCACTTGGCATTTGGGTGCAGCAGCCTGTCGGATATCCGCTGGGGCTAGAGATCTCTGAATGGCACAAGCGCTGGGAACGATGGTGGGGACCAAAGGGCGGCGGTGGCAAGAAGGACCCAAAGCATCTTGCTGGCGGCTACGGCCACATGACATCTGCTGGATGGGATCCAGTTGACGGTTGGCAGTGGGCGTGCCCAACGCGTTCTGGCAAGGGCAACGAGAAGTTTGCCGTAAAGCTTACCGAAGATCAACTTAAGGAAATTGCTGATTCAAAGCGTGTGGCTGGCAAGGATAAGGACCTTCCGCACAAGCATGTTATTATCATTGAGTGGAAGTAGGAGAAAAAATGTACGCAGATCTTAAGGCATGGATTCAGGGAATCAAAGACAACACGGGCCTTGACGAGGCAATCGTTGAGTTCTTCCGCACTTTTGTTACCGTCAGCATGTCGGTTGCGTTGGGCCTGGGAATTCCGTTGCTTGACATCTCTGGCGGAGACTTCCGCACAGTTCTGTCAGCTGGCCTTGCTTCTGGGTTGCAGGTTCTCGTAAAGTACCTAGACCCAAAGAACACCGCGTTCGGCATTAAGGAAAAGGCCCCAGAAGATAAGGAGACTGCCGAACGGCAGTTTGATATTTAATATGGCAAAGAAGGGCACTTTCGGGGGAAACAGGTTTGGCGGTTCTGAATACGGAACCACTGGCGTCAAGCGTGGCTTTGGACGATCTAGTTTTGGCCGATCTGGCCGAGGCGGAGTTCGCGGCATTGATCAGGACCTGATGGAATATTTTAAGAACCAAGAGGGCGAAAAGCTCAAAAGGTCTGGTAGGCCTACTACGCCTACTGACGTAAACGCGCCAGGGAAGAGCGGCGTAAATCGAAGCCCAGCTTTTGACTACCAGCCAGTTCGGACAATTGCCAACCAAAGCCGCGTAATGGGCATTGGCACAACGGCTTCGCCAACAAAGAGCAAGGCGCCTACAGCGCCGCAGGCGCCAGCCCAGGCGGCCCCAAAGGTAGCCCCAAAGACAACGACGCCAGCAACACCATCAACACCAGCAAAAAAGGCAACAGTCGCCCCAAAAAAGCCAGTAGTTAATAAGAAAAGAGGATATTAATATTCCACTGAAGAAGGGTTCGTCGCAGAAAACAATTTCAGCAAACATTCGAATGGAGATCCACAAGGGTCATCCTCAGAAGCAGGCGATTGCAATGGCACTCGCTTCAGCAGGTAAGACGAAGGGTAAGGCAACTATGGCTAAGGGTAAGATCGTCGTCAAGGGCGGCGTTGCTAAGGATCAAAAGGGCATGGGCAAGGCGGCTCAGAAGAAGCACGAAAAGGGCGAGCCGATGAAGAAGAAGAAGGCCGAAACCAAGAAGTACGGCGCTTCATAATGCCAGCCAAGCCAGGCCTCTACGCAAACATCAACGCCAAGAAGAAGCGCATTGCCGCTGGCTCTGGCGAGAAGATGCGCAAGGTCGGGAGCAAGGGCGCTCCTACTGCAAAGGATTTTAAGGATTCTGCTAAGACGGCAAAGAAGAAGAAGTAATGCCAGATAAAAGATTGACCGTCTCTGAGAAGTATCGACAACTGAAAGCCCAGACAGAACGCGCTGGGATGACGGTGAAGGAAAAAGACGGCAAGATTGTAGTATCTAGAAAGAAAAAGGCTAAGTAATGCCTAAGACGGCAGCATGGCAGCGCAAAGCTGGACAAAATCCAAAGGGCGGACTAAACGCCGCTGGCCGAGCTTCCTACAAGGCGCAGACTGGCGGAACGCTTAAGGCCCCAGTTAAGAGCGGGGATAACCCACGAAGGGCTTCATTCCTAGCCCGAATGGGCGGCACACCTGGGCCAGAGCGGGACGAAAAGGGCCGACCGACAAGACTGCTTCTAAGTCTTCAGGCATGGGGGGCCAGCAGCAAGGCCGACGCAAAGGCAAAGGCGCGTGCTATCAGCTCACGGAATAAGGGGAAGGACAAAAAGGTTGCAAGTTGAGCTCGCGAAAGGATCTATTGCACACGATCTGGCTCTCGGCCGCACTGACATCGAGTTCTTTGCTGCTCGCTGGCTCGGCATTAAGGGAAACGAAGGACAGGTACGATGGTGGAAGGCCTGCGCCGAGCGCGATGATTCGGGATGGCGGCCACGATACCTCACAACCGTCGTATCCGCAGGCAATCGTGCGGGGAAAACGCTGGCGATGGCGGTCGTTTGCTTTCATCATGCCTTCTACAAACTCGGTTCCAAATCGCCTGACGGATCTGTTAATGACGCTAGAAGGTGGATGACCCAGCCGTACGAGTGGTATCATATTGGTATCCAGCAGGAGACGGCGGAGCTGGTGTACAGGGAGCTCTCAATTATTCTTGAGGGTATTCACCCAGCGCAAAAAGGAAATGGCTGTCCGCTAACCAGGGAAATTGGGGCGGTTGCATCATATGATAAAAAATACCGAGGCGAATATCCATGGATCAAGATTCACCCAACGTTCGGCGGGGCGAACATTCACTTCCGAACAACGCAAGACAAGGCCAAAGCGCTGCTTGGGAAAGACATGCACGGAATTTCCTTCGACGAAGCAGCATTCGAGCCCTATCTGGATTTGATTTACCAAGAGGTGCTGAACCTACGGCGGCTCTCTACTGGCGGGCCCTTACACTTCATCGGGACTCCAACAGAGGGGCAGAACTTCTACGCAGACCTGTGGGATCGGGGAGATCCGACGAATCCGCTGAGGGACCCGCAATTTATGAGCTTCAGGCTATCAACAAGGGATAACGTTGGGTACGGCTTGTCAGCCGATACATTTGATGCTATTCTACGCCAGCAGGATGCGTACCTTATCCCGCAGAATATTGATGGAGAGTTCATTGAGGCTAGAGAGTCTTTCTTCTCGGCAATCACAGTGGACAAATGTTTCAGAGATGATCTTGCCGATGACGTTGCGCCAGTTGTCGGACGACGGTACGTGCAGGGAGTCGACCCTGGTATTTCTGCCGACGCGACGTGGGCTGTCACGGTTGACTATTCAGATCGCCAAAATCTACGCGGCGTCCGAGCCCGAAGAAGGGGAGGAAAGCAGACAATCCCCGCCGTTGTTAATATGGTGAGGGAGAGCCACTTGCTCTACAACCAGGATCGATCGTTCTGCACTACGGTTGTTGACTCAACGGGGCTAGGCGGGCGGCTATTTCAGCAAGAATTCAGTGTTATCCGCCCAATTCGTGGGGTGGACTTTGGGGGGACTAAGGCAAAGAAGCTTGAGATGCTTCACGATCTCAAGTCAATTATTGACAAGGGCCAGATTGCATTCCCGCGTATTGGCCCGTGGATGGAGATGCGAAAGCAACTTCTGGGCTACAAGCTCAATGATAAGAAGCTAGAAACAGATGCAGTTATGGCGCTTGCACTTGCAATTCGCCATGCAATTAGGAATCCCGAGAAGGCTGCGGAGACACCCTCCTTCTCCTACTACGGAGCTGTTGATTAATGGCAAAGATGCGTCGCATTCCACGTGCGTTCCAGGACACAAAGGGCGTTCCTGGACAATATACTACTGACCCTGCAGTCGCTCCGCCAGAGCAGATTAGGGCTATCGGCAGAGCCTACGACAAGGCCAAGCGTATTGGTAGGGGCGAGCAACTCTTTACGCCTCTTTCGGTAGGCAAGCCAATTGTTGCGCAGCTCGACGGTGTTTCCACCAGCGCAAGCAACGCTCCTGGTTCAGTATCCCAAACCAAGAACCAGCGCGTCCGACGCAGCGGGTCAGTTAAGACCAGCGTTTCATTCCGAAACCTTGTCATGCGAGACCCATCGGTCTCCCTCATCCCAAACGTTGGGCTCAACATTGACGAACTTCCGCTGTCCTATAAGACTGCGCTCCAAATGCTGCAGACAAAAGTGCGGCTTATGGAGAACGACCCAGAAAATTCTGAAGAGTTTGTCCGATTCCGAGAACTTCTGCAGCGCCGTACGGACCAGGAGTCCGAGCAGGCCAGACTGCGATCCATGTTCCGAAGATTTGACAATCTCTATCATCCGACCACCATGACGCTTGGTGGCGCCGACCACTGGCCAGAGGATCCAGGCGCACGCCTTGCTGGACGCGCCCACATCTCAGTCAACGTCCACCCAGCCTACGTCAACATCCCTGCTTCGCTGCAGGCGGTTCGACCAGTCATCAACTACGTTCCATCCAATACCGACCCAGAGTCGCGTCAGCTCGCAGCCGAGCGTGAGCGACTCTTCTTCCGTTGGTGGGAAGAGAACGATTTCGATTTGCTCCTTGAAGACGCCTGCATGCTTAAGGCCCTGTACGGCCACACTGCGGCAAAGATTTATTGGGACCCATACCTGCAGATTCCTCGCATTTCTATTGTTGAAGCGCCAGAGAATCTTTACCTTGGGTACGGATCGTCGGACTTCCGACGGATTGACTGGTCGCTGTACGTCTACGGCCTATCGGCGCAAGCTGCCAAAGAAGAGTTTGGTATTGACGTCGTCCCAGTGCACCACGGAACGTCAACGTTCCTCTACACTACGTCGTCTACGCACGACGACCCACTGGCCAGCGTGTACCGCAACAACCTGGAAAAGAACCCGCAGCGCAACCGCTCGCAGTACGAACTCCAGCAGGTTGAAGTGTACGATTATTGGTACAAGAAGCCAACAGAGCCAGGCAAGCCGCCGATTGTGTGCAACGCTATCTTTGTTGGCAACACTATGGTCAAGAACGAAGAGCACCCAGAGTACGAAGGCGTCTTGCCATACCTTCCGCTTGTTAACCAGCGCATCCCTGGCAGCCCATACGGCAAGCCAGAACTCTATGACGTGGAGCAGTTGCTCCGCGAAAAAGACGAGCGCATGAGCGCCCAGGCGCAGATGATCCACTCCACCGTTGGCGGCCAGATGTGGCAGCTTGTCGGTGCTGAGGCTCCTGACGAGGTTCCAGCAAACGCGATTCCAAAGCCAAACCGCATTGCCACCCCTGGTCCTGGCAACGAGATTCGCAACATTACGCCATTTATCCCAGAGTTCCAGGTTGAAGACTACAATAGGCGCATTGACCGAGAAATCGCCGTTGTAACGGGCTTAAATGACCTTCTCCTGGGCCTTGCGCCGACTAGCGTGCTCGGCTCATCCCGAGCCATTGCGTCGCTTGTTGCCAACTATGAAGCCCGCCTTGCCCCAAAGCGCAAGATCCTCTACTCGTGGATCAAGCAGGTGTGGGAAGTCACTGGAAAGCTTTGGTCCGAGAAGGACCGCGACGTTGAGTTTATCCTTGGCGGCGAATACCGACTGGACATTGTTCCACCTGAACTTACCCCGCGCGACACGCTCGAACTTGCGCAGACTGCAATCAACCTGGTGCAGAACCGCATCTGGAGCGCAGATCGTGCCATGGACCGCGTCGGCGTCGAAGACCCAGAGGGCGAGAAGGACGTCATCCGCGAGGAGCAGACGGACGCCACGCTCAACCCAGCATCGGTGCTCACCATGGGCAACCTTGTGGCAGTGTTCCGCCAGCTTGGCGTAGCGCTTCCTGGACAAGAGCAGGGCGCGGCCCCAGGTGATGCGGCAAGCCAAAGTATGAATGCTTCACGAACACTTAATGCACCGCCTACTGGCACTGAGGCCATGAACTCCCCAGAGCAACAGGCAAACCCACCAGCGGAATCAGTCCCAGCGAACGCCCAGCCAGGGGTCGCAATGGCTGAACCGCAAGTAGCCACCCAGGAGAATGCATAATGGCACGAGTAGGTAGATTCGCTCGGGGCGGAACTGGCGGGTCCAACCTGTCACAGTTGGTCTATGACCTCATGCGGTCGCAGATGACTCGGCAGGCCAACAGCATTGTTGAAGCGTACATGTACCAGTACGATTATCGAGGAAATGGCGTCCCAACTAAGGACTACGCACTTTCGTATCTCCGCGAGTATCTTTCCAACTCCTGGATTACCCAGGCTGACCGAGATCAGATTAATCAGAATATCCAGAAGATTACTGTTGAAGAGAACAAGCGCGTTGAGAACGGGCTGGTTGATGCAATCAACCAGAACCCAGACGACGTTGGCGTTGTTCGGGACTACATTGATTTCCTTCGAAGTCAAGTTGACGAGGCCGATAGCGTAAATCTACAGGGAGAGGCCAGCGGCAAACTGTTTAGTGCCCTTACTACCCTTGTAGATCGCGTTGGCAAAAACTACCAAAACGGCCTAATTGACGCAGAAACATTTAACGCCCAGTCGCAAGAAGCGCTTGATGAGTACGATAACGGCAGCTCACAGCACCGACAGATCCTAACCCAGGTTGTGAGCAGCAGATACGATGCAGAATTCAAGCAGCAAAACCAAATTCTTTCTAATGCCTCAGCAGACGGGGCCGACGCGTACCTCAGACAGCTTCGCGTATTTAAGGCCTGGGCCTCCCAGCAGGTTTCTGTTATGGTTGCGTCTGGACTTGCACAGGTTAATGAAAATGGCGATGTAGTCTCTGGCATTGACGCGGCCATGGATGCCCAGACAAGGCTTAACGACGCCTCGAAGAAGATCACGGAAGCCGCAACTATTGCATCTAAAGAAGCTGCAGCGGCTCGCCTTAGCACGATGAACGCAGATTCCAGCAAGTTCCTGGAAAAAGTCAACCAGGTTCTTGGGTCAAACTACGGTTCGCTCCAGGCGTTTGCTGCCAACCAAATTGACGTTAACCGATTTTATTTGTCAGTTCCTTCGGCAGTAATGAACTCCGAAGGGTTTATGAATCAGGATAAGCTAGTCAGCTTTATGTTTGGTAGCGGTAACTCGCTTCTACAGGCAGCAAAAGCGTCTGGCTCAGAGCAGTACAAGTCCCTTGTGGAACTTTCCAAGTCCTATGGTCGGTCCACGCTTGTCGATGACGCGGCAATCCTCTTTTCGCAGTGGTCAAACAGAACAGCCGTAACAAATGGCGAAGCCTCTGAAAACACGGCTATTCTTGACCAAACCATTGCTGACTATAAGAAGCTTCTTGACACCTACGGCGCCAGCATTCCTGCAGACGAACTCCTTATTCACAGGAATACATTAAGCTACTTTGAGCAAGCCAGGGCAGGAAAGGTTCCAGTCGTTGAGGGTGTCACAGCATGGGACCTTGCAAATCCGTATGGCTTCCAATACGACCCAGCAACTGGTACAAGCAAGAGCGCTTTTGAAGGCGTTCTTGCCCTGGCCAGCGGCGACGCGGCAACTGCAGCCGAAATTAAAAGCGGAAAGATTCTTAGCGCCTACATTGGGCCAGACGGAAAGTGGCAGTACGGCGCAGCAGTAGCCATGGACAATCAGGAGGCCCTCAGCTACCTTGATATTTCTACGGGAAAGAAAAAGGTTATTGGCGTAAATGGGTCGCAGATCGTTGGGCTTGATCCAACAGACGACACCAAGACAATTCTAAAGGGGACAGTGTACAATCTTGGCAACGGCGACTTTATTATCAAGGGATTGGACGGGACAACGTATGCTCGAAATTATGACCCGTTCTCTAGCCAAACAATTACGTATAACGAATTCAAGGCAAAGTATACCCAGCGACTTGCATCAACCGACACTAGCGGAGCGGGCGGAGTCGTCCAATCTCCGCAGTTTGTAGTCGGGGAGGCAAACATTGCCAAAGATGATCCAAACATTACCACCGCTGAAGACGCGTTAACAAGCGGCCTCGATAAGCGCCTTAACGACCTCAAAAACCTTAAGGGAGTAACTCCAGACGCTATTGACAGAATTACTTCGAAGGAGATTGAAACTGCTATTGGCGCATTTACCAACCCAAAAACGGCGCAGTTCCTTAAGGACAAGTACAGCAGTGGGATTATAATTCCAACCGTTGCTGGCCCTCGTGGGACAACAACGCTTGGCTCGTCCATGGAGTTCCAGCGCGGAGATAAACTTGCCTCCTACGCATTTAGGAACACACCGATGGCAAGCATCTTTACTCCAGAGCAGAAGCAACAGGCACAAAACACGTTTAGAGCTGGCGAGCGCGCACCTTTGGGAGTCATGCCAGCACCAGCTGGAGTAACCCCAACAAAGGGAATCAGCGCAATCGGCTCCAGGCCAACCAGAAACATCGCACGGTAAGAAAGGGCACCAATGCCACGAAGTCCATTTGACAGATTAGGCAACGGCGGCAACGCTGGCGCGTCCAAGGTAACCCTTGGATCAGGCGTGATCTCAGCGCCAAGCAAGACGCAAGAGTCTAGTGCAAATATTGGCAAGCTTTCTATTGACTTGTCTGGTCCAAAGCGTGGCGCCGTGCCAGAATCCAGCGGCGGCATTCCGATCATCTCTAATATTATTGATGCCGTTTTTCCTTCCTCGGCAAGGGCCGTAGCTGGCGTACCAATTGAACTTGCCAGCAGAATTCCAGGCGGAGTCGCCGAGGGGCTAAACTTTATTGGCGATAAAATTGTTCGAGAGCCAACTGCCCGAGCAAAGGTTGAGCGTTACATCAAGCGTCGAGATTATCCAGGCGTTCCAGAAGAAAAGAATCTCTTAGAGGGATTTGCCGACTGGTACACTGCTGCCGCCGATCCACTCAGCCTTAAGGGACTTCAAAATAAACTGGAGTTCCAGAAGTCGCTAAAGGATAAGGACCCAATTACACAGTTTGTGGGGAAGACTGGCTCCGAATTGGCCGATGTTGCCGCTAAGGCAACTGGTGTCTTTACTGCTGGCCTTCTTGGTGGCCCAACGCAACTTAGGTTCCTGGGCGAGGCTGGCAAGGTTATTGGCGGCTTGGCTGGGGCAAAGTCCCTTGCGACTGCAGCATCAATCGACCCAGAAGAGCTGCCGACCGCTGTAAAGAAGCTGCTTGACAACGGAGCTACGCCCGAAGAGGCCATTGAGTTTATGCGAAAAAGCTACCAATGGTATGGGGATGACCTGGCTACAAATCTTCTTACGCAAATCTACATGGACCCGCTCAACAAGGGTGGCGTTCCATTCCGAGCCGCCCAGCGCATTTCTGGAATTCAGGACGTTGCGCAGCTGACGGGTAAGAGCTTCTCGGAAATTGCCGCCTCCCAAAACATGAACAAGGCAGAGATTGCTATTGCGAAGAGGTTTGGTTTCCTTGGCAGCGCTTACAAGGCTGGCGGAAACGTCTTTGAAGGGGCAAAAGAGATTATCCGTGGCGATACGGTTGTTGCCGTTAAAGATGTTCTCCGAATGGAAACATTTGTTAAGGCCGAAGAAATTGCCAAGAAAGTTGGCGGGACGGCCCCAGAGCTTTTGCGTACTGGCGTCAACCGATCCATGCAATACGTTCTTACTGATGCGATGAAGGCACCGCTTTCCCGCACTGCGGTTGAGAATTCGCGCGGCTATGCCGACCTTGTTATGACCACTGCTGGCCGAGACGGCATTGAGGGGCTGCGCAACCTAGAAGGCCTGCGCGGAGCAAATGACGCGTACCTTCAGAAGTTTGTAGATTTAACTGAAACCTACAAACTGGGCAAGAAGGACGAAGCGCTAAAGGCTATCGAAGAGATGACCCAGCTAATTTCAGAAAACAAGAATATCGAACTTCTAAATAGGGAACTAGTTGGGCCGATCCTTCGAAAGGCGTCGTCTCGTTTGCCAGTGCTTGGAAAACTTCACCGATCAGAGACTATTGGCGCTGGGCGCCTAAATATCCTCCGCAGCATGCAGCGCTTTGAGGCGCCGATTGCTCGGTATCTGACAGACCCAACGGCTTCTTCTTCAACTACGTTTAAGAATAAAATTATCAAGTACATGCAGACGCTGCTGGATACCGCTGGCAACGGGAACGCAGAAGTTGTTGTTGCCGAAGTCAACAGCGCATTTAATATGGCAGCAGCAACCTGGAGGGCTGGAGATAAGGCTACGGCAGTTGCCGATCTTGCCCGACTTCTTGAGGTGTTCCGCCTTGGTCGATTTGCCAAGGCCATTGAGTACGCCGATGCCGCCCGCAAGCTTACTGGTCTCAAGATTACCCCAGTCCTTGAAAGCCGATTCTCGCTTGAGGGCCTGAAGACGGCTATTGGAAACCTGCAGGCTGCTGTTGATTCTGGTGACACGCAAAGGATTATTGACACCACTTCGGATATTGTTATTAACAATGACGACCTTGCGTTTAAGTTTGACAACGTAGACTTTGAGGCTCAGCTCGCGGACGACCCACTGCGCGAGGCCAGCGACGTTCTGCGTTCCTTGCGACGACTTGAGCGCTCTGGCGCTTGGGTAAGCCGAGTTCCAGACGACATTGTTGCGAAGCTCGACTTCATGGAGAATGGTGCGGAGCCTATCGCCTTGGGAATGGAGGAGCAGCCTCTTGTTGGCGGCGCCCTCCAAACCATTGAGGCCTTGTACAATAATTCTCAGATCGCAAAGTCTCCTAATAATAAGATCAACAATGCAACAAATATCGTTAAGCATTTTGTTAACGAGACGACTCAGCCAATTGCTGATGCTCTGCACTATGGCGAAGACAAGATGCATAACTACGTTAGCGCTGGCAATGGATCATGGGGTGGGGGAACAAACACACTTTCCTTTATCCGTGAGTCGCTAATCAAGCAAGGCGTTGAATCAAAGATTCAACAGTTCTTTGGCAACCCGTTCAATACGCGCATGTTCCTGGAGGACTTCCACCAGGGCGTGAAGGAGCTCCGACGGAAGCCGTTCTTTGCCCAATACAGCCCAAGTGTGTATAGCAATGAAAATAACTTTGGCAACTTTGTCAAAGGATTGAGCAAGGAAAACGTTAGGGTTTCTGATGAGTTGAACAACATTGCCGAAGGCGATTCTATCGTTGCGGCAGGTATTGAGCCAGCATCCTTTATTCCTGCTGGCTGGTCAAACAGGCTTACAGAAGATGTCACTGGCGTTGGAGCTATTAGCGCGAGCAAATCCGCAGTTAAGGCCTACTTTTACGATAGGCTGATGGGCTTTAGGGTAAGAGATGTAACAAACGCTGAAGGGAATGTTGAACTGACAAAGGCTGGTATCCCAGCCGAGTTAAACATTCCAATTCTTGAGGGCGCTGGCTACAAGGGATACGCCTCGGTCGGCCAACTTGCGTGGAATAGAATCTTCCGAACTGTTGCCCACAAGGGCACCGCAAGTTCAATCTGGGCCGTGCCAGCAGTGCGCGTTTCCAAGAGGAATGCGTTCGAGGGCGCAATCACTGAGTTCTTTAATATTGGTCTCCCCAAGGAAAAAGTGGGAACATACGGATACTACACCCAGGATCTCCTGGGAATTTCCGACCCAATCGACATGGGCTACAGCGGCAAGCGATCAGTTGTTATCCCTGGAGATTCCCAGTCGGGTTACGATCTTGTCTTTAATCTTGACCTAGAGTCGAGAAAGAAACTGTACCTAGACCCTGCTCGCCTTGCCGCAGCTTACGCAATGGATTCCACTGCAGCGCTTGCTGTACCAGACCTGGACAGGATTTCCCTTGTTCTTGGTGAATCAAAGGAGCTGCTTCGCGCAAGTGAGCTAGTGCAGTCTGACCTACGCATGATTGACCTGGCCTCAAAGCAGCACAACGTCAACCAAAGCGTTAGCGATTGGTTGCGCATGTACCTCTCCAAGCCAGTATCTTCTGGCGGGCAACTTGGCGGCCCTCAAGTATTCGATATTGTATCAGACTACATTGTTGGGAAAAAGACCACTATTGACGCCGAGGGATGGGGGAGCATTAGCCAGAGCGCTACTCTCAACGCACTTGCGGAAGAGGTCCAGAAGATCCTTAACGCTCTAGACTTTGAAAGAACCTTTAGGACCGATTCTGTTAAGGGCGCAGAAAACGCGTTCTCAATGACGTCTACGTTGGACGACATGGGCGAGTACCGAACTTCTTGGGCCGACATGCTACACGCAATTGACGACCAAGATGCCATGCGGAATATTGGCAAACTTGAGTTTGACGAGTTTAATTACGGCGCATTCAACGTATTCCCGCAACGTGCGTTTAATATCATTGCCAGCTCTGGCGGCCTAGATACGACGACCCAGGCAATCCTTGATCAGATTGCGGTCGTTGACTCAGAGTTGTTCAAGGACATCAAGGCTGCCGTTGCGGACGAAGACTTTGTTATGGTCAAAAAGATGCTAACAGACTTTGTCGACGAGAAGGGCACACTTCTAAACACCAGCATCTATGCCTCGCTTATGTATGAGCAGACCAGGATGCATAACTTTGCTGAAAATATGGGCTCATTCATTGACTCGCGTCTTGCGGGTAAGGTTATCGAGAATCTTCCCTCAAGCGCTAATCCAGATCATTGGCGCAGGAACCAAACGTTCCAGCGCATCTACGATCCAAATGGTGCCCCCTTGCTCGAGCGCAGGTATACATCTCCACTTGAGAATTCAATGGCCACAATGAAGTTTGCCAAGGCTGGCGTTTCCACCCTCCTGGCTGACGGCGCATATGCTTCAATTGTTGACATTCTTCCAGACGCTAAGCTTATGTCCATCATGAACGTCATGGAAGGAAACATTGACGGTGCAAAGTCCGTACTTGCAGCCGAGAAGGCAGCAAAGAACGCACTTCCAAAGCCAGGGTCTGAAGAGGCGGCAAATCTTGTCAACGATGAGCAAATGCAAAAGCTTCTTCAGACACGTTCTGCCATGCGCGATCTCGGGTACGAGATGGGCGTCGAGCCAAAGACTGGATACATCCAGGGCCACGACGTCGTAAAGGGCGTAAGCGGCAAGGCCGTTATCCGACCACGTTACGACCTGTACACAAGCATTGACGAAACTGTAGACCTGAGCGGATTTGGCCTTGGAGATCCCTCGCTCACCCCGCTTTATAAGCAGGGTGCGCTGCAGAAAGTTCGCTCATCGTTTATTCCAATTGCCAATAACGAGCTGTATGACCTGGCCGTTGAGCGCTTTAGAGTCTATCTTGGCAACAAGATTAGCCGAGAAGAGTCCCTACGTATTATGGCAAATCTTGTAGAGCGCGCAGTTCAGCAGGAAATTAACCCAGCTGGACTCACGGAACTTGAAGTGTCAGAAGTTATTCTTGATACTTTTGGAGCTGGAGAAAAAGCAGCGCAGAAGTTTGGCCGAGTATTCGGCTCTGCCTCTGGAAACGCAAGCCCACGAGCAGGGTTGCTCTATGCGCTGCAGGGAGACGCCCGATCAATCGGGCTTACAACTAATTTTTCTAAGAGACTGCAGACCAAGTATCCAGTCCTTGCAACGCTTGCCAACAAGCTATACCCGCTTATGCGATACCGATACAATCCGTACTTCAACCAGCAGGAATCTATTGAGCCGTACGCGTTCACGTTGCTACGCGGAATCCGAGGAGAGAAGGACTACCGAGAAGGCAGCATGCTTTCTGAGGTACTCTCCGCCCCTGGATCATTCCGTTACGATAACCACGAAGTTGGATCGCACGTGCTCCGCGTTGGCGGATCAGTCATGAACGACATTGCCCAGTCAATTCCAAAGGCAAATGAGTTTGTTGAAGGAAGAATTGATCAGGTTGCAAAGAACTCTGGCGGAAAGCTACTAAGCTACCTAGTGCCAATTAGCGAGGAATCACGCCAAATCATTGCTCGAACTAAGGTTTCGGCAATTGACGCGACCGCAGTTAATGAGGTGCGCCGAGAGATTGGGCCCCGTCTTGCTAGGGAGTTCCCAGATTTCAATAAGGTAATGTACGACATCACTGGATCAATTGACGTGTCAACAAATCTTGACGCGCTTGTTGACATGCACATTTATGGAACAATCCCAGCAAAGATCCAGACTATTGCTGACGTAAGTTCGGCTCCCTATACCTTTGGCACCAAGGCCAATATTGCCGATGTTGTCAAGCTGCGCGACGATATTTCTCTGCGTTACATTACGCCAGAGAGGTTGGCAGAGATGGACAACATTGGCGCCCAACTTGCCGAACGAATTCCAGACACGTTTACTTCGAAGGGTAAGATCCTGCGGGCATTTAATGCCTACAAGAGTTCTGTTAGCAAGCAATCAGCAGCTGGAATTGTTGAGACTGCATCTGGTCCATACCGAGGCAAGGCTGCGGTCACTACTGTTGAAAACGTTACGCCAGCCGCAGAAACAGCTCTTCGTGAGTGGGTGTCGCAAGGATTCCAGGCTATTTCCAAGTACGTTATTAGTAAAAACGAATTCAAGGCCCAAACAATTCTTGGCAACGTAGTTGATACTGACAAGATGGAAACCGCTGCTAGGAATCTAGGGAAGTATGTCTCTGGGGCTGGTGATCCGTTTAGAAAAATGGACGAGTTTATCCAGACAATTGATAACGTGGTTACTGGCAATAGAGTTACAATCAATGTTCCAATTTACCGCGGCATTAACCTGAGCAAGCTTCTCCCTGAATCAACAAAGATTGAGGTTGGAACGGAATTTGGTTACGAGTCGTACTCATCGTTCTCTAGAAAGTGGGAAACTGCGCGCTCATTTGCGGACGAGGGGTCAGCTGCAATTATTCAAATCCCAAATCCAAAGGGCCTTCTTGGCTTTGATCTTAATGCCGCTGGCGCATCACATATTGCGGATGAGGCTGAGGTGCTGTTGCCGCGAGGAACAAGGTTCAGGATCGTCCAGGAGCTTCAGCCAGTTGGTGGGAAGAGCCAGTACGTTGTTGACGTGATCCTGGCCCCAGATTACGCAGCAGCATACAAGAAGCTTTCTCCAACTGAATCGTCACGAGCAGCCCTTGTTTCTGCATTTAACGATTTCATTATTGAAGATGTAAAGATTCAAAAGAGCTCCGCCCTTCTTGAGCGCCTGATTGTCAGCAGCCCATCAATCCTCAACGAGGTTCAGCGGATGGGTGTAAACTTTGGTGAAGACCTTGGCGTTGTTCGAAATATCCGAACAACGAGGCGCAAACTTGCGGTCAACCCCGCGAACATTCGGGCTACCGAAACACAGTCTGCCTTTGACGTCCACCGCGGCGTTCCAGAGTTTAACGAAGCACCAGTTTCAGCTATCGCCCCCAAAGAGATTGTCTTTGGCGAGGATGTTAGCAGCATGCTAATGAATAAGCCAACCCTAAATATTGGCGGCAAGACTGGCGTGTGGAAGGGCAGCGACGGCGTTGTCCGATACGTTAAGCGGGTTAAGGATATGGAAAAGTCAGATAGCAGGTTTGCTGCAATTAACGAATACATTGCAAACCAGCTTTACCGAAAAATGGGTGTGTCTGTACCGCAGTCTAGCCTTGTCGTTGATGCTGAAGCTCGAGAAATCTATCACGCATCAGACTGGATTGATAATATCAAGACATTTAGGCAGGCATTTGAGTCGAAGATGGCAAAAACAAATCGCCTTCCACAGGATGTTGCTAAGCAGGTCATGGACAACCATGTTGCCGACCTTATTATTGGCAACACCGACGTTGCTGGCCTAGAGCTTGACAACCTTGGCATTCTCGGCGACGGTCGGGTTGTCCGCATTGACGTTGGCAGCACGGCTAAGTTTAAGGCTGGAGGCGTGCACCGAACCCTAAGCGAGGGAACGCCAGACCTGGTGCGACCAGAATACATCTTTAGGCCAGAAGTGGGCGGAAGTGGAGAGCAGCTTAGGGACATTGCTATTAGGGCGTATCCAGAGCTTGCAAAGCTTGGGTCAATGTCAGAAATCCCAACGTTCCTTTCGCAATACTCAGAAATGCGAGCAATGCTTGGCGACGTTGACACGTTTGTCTCTAACCTTATTGACTCCGTTGAGCCAGAGGTTCTAAAGGCAAAATTGTTCCGAGCCGATGAGCTGCGGGCAGAATTTACGGAAGATCTTACAAATATCCTTAAGGCGCGATTGGCGAGCCTTGATACCATTGCCGTAAAGCTAAAGGAAGAGGCTGCCGCAATTGCAGATCTCCAGAGGTCTGGAGAGCCGCTAAAGATTAAGGGCAAGAAGTTTAAGGCATCAACCACAAACATTGCCCGCAGGTTGGCGGAGGCTGCAACCCGAGAAGAGCTGCGGCTACCAGGACTTGACGAAGCGCTAAAGAAGATGGAGAATAAGGAGTTCCTTGCTCCAGACGAAGAGGCAGCCCTTGGCAGGGGCCTTGCAAACTTCCTATTCCAGCGTTCTGCAATGCAGGATATGGTTGGATTCTTTAAGGCAGCTCACGTTAAAGGCATGCAGATTGCAGCGCAAGAGCAGTTGTATAACCCATACAAGGGAGCGCTTGAGCGAACACTCAATCACCCGTTCCTTGGGCCATACCCAACTTCGTACATGTACGGCAAAATCTTGCCAGCATTTATTAATGCGCTATTTAAATACGCTCCATTTACCAGTGAGTACGCACCGTTCCTTGGCTACCGCAGGTTCGACCTGATTGCCGATCACGTTGCTACTGCGCTGGAAACAAGCCCAGAGCTCCAGGAATACGTCAACAGCCGACCGCCGTTGATTATGTTCCTAAACGGATTGCTCCCAGGGTGGCCAACGGACATTGGTGTCAGCTTGCCGTACTGGCTGCGCGAAGGCGTCATGCGCCCAGTTGCAGAAAATAAGCTAGAATCAATTCCAGGAGCTTTGGTGCGTGGTATAACAACGCAGATTGAGCGCACCGTTGGGCCACTCCAAAGCATTAGGGCAACAACGAATGCACTCGGAGATATCCAAACTTTCCTCACTGGCGACCCACAGAAGAGCGTCATTGATGAGGTCAGCGATTTCCTAGCACCAAGAGAATAAAAAGGGAATAGCCCCACCTTTGATAGGGGCTCGCAAAAAGGAGAACAGTCAGGATGGCTGAAGAAGTCGCAGCCCCAGTCGTGGAGCAGTCGCCAGCACCAGAAGCTGCCATTGAGCAGCCTGTGGCCACTGCCCAGGACGAGGACGTAGCCACTTGGAAGAAGCGCCTAGCTGGTAAGGATCAGGCCCTCACCGCTACGCAAAAGGAGCTTGCCACAATCCGAGAGGAAACTGAGCAGCTCAAGAAGTGGAAGGCCGAAGTAGAGTACGCCAATATGACGGAACTCGAAAAGGTTAACCTAAAGGCGCAGCAGTTGGAGGTCGAACTCAAAGCGGCACGAGAGTCAGCCGAGCGAGACACGCTTGCTCGTAAGCACCCTTTGTATGCCCAGTTTGCCGAGAAGGTACAGGGACTTAGCGTTGCGGCTCAGGCCGAAGCGTTTGAGGACTTTGTCTCTTCTGCCAATAAGGAACAGCCAAAGGACACTTTCGTAGATGTTAATGCCCCACGCAAGAGCGCTCCGCCCGCTCCGAAGCAGCGAACAGCTGTGGAAGTCATTGAAGACATGAAGGCGCTGGGCAACCCATTTAGTAAATAACCAAGGAGTAAATAGTGGCTACAACCAGTACCGCTACCTCGGGTTTTAGCGATCTTGTACAGGAGCTAGTCCAGGCACGTGCCGAGGAAGAGCTTCGCGCCCGTGCCGTTCACGCGATGCCAGGACTTTATGTCCCAGGCCGTTTCGTGAAGGGCACAAACACGATTCGCTACGCCCGATATGCAGATCTCGCAACGAACACCACCCCGCTTACCGAGGGTACTGCGCCAACCGATGATGCTCTGACGATTTCGTCCGAGTTCTTCACGGCAGCTCAGTACGGTGGAACCGTCGCCGTGACGGACCTCGCCCAGCTTGACTCGCCGCACGACCTCATCAGCATTGCTGCTGAGCGCGTGGCGTACAAGGCAACCCGCACGATGGACAACCTCGTGCGCGACACCCTGCACAGCTCGGCTCTGACGAGCGCGGTCTTTGGTGCTACAGGCGCTACGGCAGTGACGGCAAACGCCACTACCGCAGTTAATGCCCCAATGACGGGTTGGCACATCAAGCGAATGGTTGCGAGCTTGCTTGCTGCCAACGTCGCACCGTTCGCAGACGGCTTCTTTCGGTTGATTATTCACCCGAACGTGCAGTTCGACCTGCTCACGGACACCACGGCAAACGGCTTTATCGAGCTCAACAAGTATGTGTCGGATCTTCCCGCACTTACCAATGAGATCGGCCGCTTCGGCGGTTGCCGCATTGTAGTTTCGTCGGATGCGTACCGCGCATCAGGCGCTGCCCCGACGACCTATTCGGCCTCGGGCGCAAACTACGCCGCGCTCTTCGTTGCGCCTGACGCGTTCACCGTTGGTGACTCGCAGACGCTTCAGAGCTACTTCGTGGCGCCAGGTGGCGACCACACCGACCCACTCGCCCAGAAGGCGTTGGTCGGCTACAAGATGCGCTTCGGTTCCATGTGGATCGACGAGTCGGGTTCCCGATATCGCGTCTTGCGCACGACGTCCACGATTAGCTGATAATCGGCAATCTGGATTTCCTCCCCCAGGCGGCTTCGGCCGCTTGGGGGACAAGCATGGGGGACTAATGGCAGAGAATCTAAAGGTGCTAGTTTGGGGCCACGTAGAAGATGGCCCATGCGCATACTTCAGGGGGCATCAATTCTCGGACGAGCTGCTGAAACTTGGGGTAGAGTACAGGGGAATCAGCAGAGTTGATTTCGACATTGCCGAATCTGGCAAGGACATGTTGTTGCCAGACGCGTTTGCCAAGGGGCTGGTCAAGGTTAATTCAACCGACATTGACTGGGCTGACGTCGTTGTTTTTCGACGATATTACAATACAACGCTAGAATGCAAGCACTGCCCGACAGTAACATTTGACTACAACGTCGCGGCAAGTCACGAGCATGGCGCCATGAAGGAACGGGACATCATTACGCGGCTCCTTTGGCCGACGTTTGAATTTGCCAACCATGGCAAGGCAATTATCTACGAGACAGATGACGACCATTTCAACATCAAGAAGTGGAATGGGTACATCAAAGACGTCATCCCAGAGTACCCAATGATTGAAGCCATGGCCAAGCGGGCAGACTTGATCACTACGTCAACCCCGACCATTGCCAAGCGATACTCTAGATTTAATGACAACATTCGAGTTATCCGTAACGCTATCAACCCAGCGCTCTACGAGCGGACGGCAGAGCGACCAGACACAAAGACACGCATGCTGTACTACGGAAGCACCGCCCGCATGCGGGACTACGTCGGGGACATTGACGACAGGGGCAAGGTGACTGGCGGTTACGGCGGAAAGGCCGTACAGGATTTTGCCAAAGAGTTGCAGCGCGTATTTATTGGAATGAACGACAACACCGAACACATGGTTATGCCGTTGTTTGATGAGGTTTATAAATACGTTGAAAGCATCCCTGGATTCTGCAAGCTGCTTGCGGACTCGTGGCCAGAAATTGGCATTGCCCCGCTAGGTGGCGACGACTTCGATCGGGCCAAGAGCGAGCTGCACTGGCTAGAGTATTCCATGACTGGGGCCGCGTTTATCGGCCAAAGGTACAAGGGAGAAGGCCCCTACGAGCCCGTCCGAGACGGCGTAGACGGCCTTTTGGCCAGGGGCAGGCAAGAATGGCACGACGCCATGAAAAAGCTTGTTAAAAACCCGAACTTGCGAGTGGACCTGGCGGCAGCAGCCAAGGAGCGGGTGCTCAAGGACTACCACTACAAGGACCGAGCAAAAGAATGGGCCGACGCATTTAAGTGGGCGGCAGAGAATAGGGGGAAGAAGGTTAAGGTGTCATAAATGGCAGTAACATTTGCTACGCTGTTGACGTCGCTGCGAAGATCGCTTCGTGACGAGAACGCCACAACGTGGAGCGACAATCAGCTTGGAGAGTTGGTCAATCAGGGTATTGATGCCATTGGCTCAGTCTACCCACGAGAGGTCATCGAGACGGTTGCCTACACGCAGCCAATCCAGGGCGCAGTAAACTCAGTTGCGCTGAGCACGGTGACTTGGCCAATTCGGATTGACGTGTACGACGCAAGCAGTTTGTATGTAGAGACGGTCTACCCGACGCTTGGCTACGGGGCAAACTCTGGCTGGGAAGTCCATGCTGGCAAGCTGTTCTTCCCGCCGCACTATCGCTTCACCTCGGACACTGGCACATTCCGTGTCTTTGGCTATGGCGCGTGGACTCCAATCACCATTGGCGCAACGTCTTCCACAAGCGAGATTGACACCAGAGCGCAGAACGCGGTTAAGGTATTTGTTGAGGCCGAAGCCCTGACAATGCTCATGTATGACCGCGCGCAGTTTCAGCAGTGGCAAGTCACGGCTGGCAACACTGACATCAGCGCATTGGGCTTGAACAACTTGGCACTGGCGGCGCAACAGCGCTGGCGACAGGAGAAAGCACGCATTCGCGGATTCCGAAAGCAGGGCTAACATGGATTTTTCTAAGCAAATCAATATCTCCACTGGGACAGCGACGTCTTCGTATTTGAATATTAACTCAATCACTGCCGCCCCAACGGTCGGCACCCCCTTCTCTGGGTACATGGTTGAGTCTGTTTCCTATGCGAACGGGCAGTACGCTGGGTTCATGGACACGCTGGCGCAGCGCGATGGGCTTGACGCCGACATCGCCTTACTGCCACAGCGCAACACCACGGTCATCGTGGGGGTCTATGGCTCTACCCAGAAGGACTTCTACGACAGGCTTAACGACCTAAACTCAGCGTGCCAACCGTACCCGCTATTTGCGCAAACAGACGACGGGTTTAGATCGCTTGACTTTAATCAACCAACAAACAACGCAACCTATTCCTCGTCTGGCGTGCCAATGCGGCTGTCCGTGCGGCCAACGGCGCTGCCCGTGTACAACCTTTCGAACAACATTGTGACGCCGCAGACATCCGATCGCGGCCTAACTACGCGGGCGTCCATCTCCCTGATGTCAAAGGACCCGCGCAAGTTGTGCCAGACAGCTGTCACGGGGGCAATTGCGTTGAGTTCTGGTTCTGGGACCGCCAGCCTAACAAACAATGGTAACTACAGCGCATACCCAACTTTTACTGTTATTAGCAACCTGGCCACATCTGCCACGTTGACTCTGTCCACATCTGCGTGGACAACTGCGCTGACTATTGGCACTGGTGCAAAGACAACAATTCTCAACTCGGGGCTGCGTACCGTTACGTCAAATGGCTCATTGCTAATGTCATCCCTCGGATCGACTACTACAAAAATGCCGTTCCTGGGGGAAGGCGCAACGACAGTAACCGCTGCATTCGTTGGCGGCTCTGGCTATCCATCAAGCATTTCCTATAGCTACCAAGAGGCTTGGATTTGAGCACCACACAGTTTCGCATCATTCTCTGGAACGTAAGTTCAACTGGGTGGCGTGGCGACCAAAGGGCTGTAGTCTTTGACGCCAAGGACATTGGCGTTGAGGAGCATGCAAATGACTCTGGATCCGCCTACTGGACGCTTGCCTCTGACCACCCGCAGCTTGCCGAGTTCCTGCCCCTGGAGCGGCACTACGAAATTAGCCGCTGGTCGGATTACCGTAGCCGATGGGAGTTTGTTGGGGCTGGCATGATTAATGATTACGTAGCAAGCGACACCGAGGTAGTCTACGCGGGGATTGACTACAAGGCCCTGCTCAACCAGATCTATACTCCACTTCCAGGAGTGACATTAGACAGCATTAGTCCGCTCAACCCCAATATCGCAATTGGCGATACTATTTTTAATCACTCCGACGGCACGACCGCTCTGGACAATATTAACAACACAACGTACACGGCCAGCGGCACTGCGCTTTATGACATTGTAGCCGAGGGGAATATTTCCACGTTCAGCATTAGCGCTGTTTCCGCAACATCAAAGTCGGTAGTGGCTGCCCCGTACACTGCCACCGTTACTGCTCCGTACATTAAGATGACATACACAATTGCCTACACTGGTGCAACGGCAGGGACTTTTGAATCTACCCCGCAGTTCCGCTTCCGCCTAGAGGCGTCCCCGCCTGCGTCCTCAATTACGGCCGCAACGCCCCCTCTTTCAACCACTGGATACATTGGGGAGTTTAGCGCGTACGCAGATGGATCAACTGGAACATCCCGCTTTGTAGCCACCAACAGGGAGATCCACCTGTTCCCCTATTCGTCAAAGCTTGCACTGGAAACATCGCTTATTAGCCAGGGGGCAAGCACAGCCGCAATTGCCGCTGCGCTTTCTGATTCTCCAAGCGGGCCAACCAGCCCAAACGTAGCCTACTCGTTGCGTAACGGGATTTCATATTATTTTAAGATTTATGCTGGCATTTACCAAAGCGGCACCACCGCGGGCGGACAAACGTGGAAAGTATTTTCTGCTGGGAAAGCGAGTACGTCCGCGACTAACCTTGGCCAAAGTACGGACAAAACAATTTACAACTTTGTAGAATCTGTATTTAACGATGCGGTTATTGGCAAGGCAAGCCAGCGCCTGCGCTACGCCTCCCTTGCCATTGACGGTAGCGACGGGACTACTGTGCACACGGCGTTTAGCTATGGCCAGCCAGTGCTGGAATATATTGCCGATATCTGCGACCTAGAAATGGGGGCAAGGTCAAACGGCGACAAAGTTGTATTTAGAATTGTTAAGCCATCTGCGAATGCTAACTACAATGGCAACTTCAAGCTTTCAGTCCCAGTCACTAGCGCGTCAATATCGGCAGGGGCGCTGCGGTACCCAGAGAATGTTAAGAGTTATCAATATACCCCTGGCCTTGCTCGGGTGCGCAACGATATCACCATTGTCTCTGCTGACGCCAGCATCAGCGGATCAAGCACGTCTACGGCGGTAATCGCAGCATCCGCATCTGACTCCGCGGGCATTGCCTCGTACGGCAGGATTGAGATGGTCACGTCTAGCTCTGGCTACGCGGACGGCACCCAAGCAAGCAAGGAAGCCCAGCGCTTGATTACCAACCTGAAGGCGGCAAACTCCAAGCAGGTCAGCCTATCGGTGGTCGTGGACGGATTAGATATCTGGAACGGCTGGGATGTAGGGGATTCTATTCGTGTAACAATAAAGCACGGGGCGGTAATTATTGACGAGCCGTTTGTGATTTCTGGGGCTAGGTGGTTTGGCTCCAGGGACGGGTCGGAACGGATTGAGCTGGACCTTGTTCAAGGGTCCCAATTTGCCACGTCATTTATGGCCCCAGGAATAATCGCCCGATGACCTCAAATCAATTCGGCATGCTTATGGCAGAAATAAAAGAGCTCCGTAAACAGGTCGGCCGCGTTGAGGAAAGGCTCCGAGAAGTAGAGATTATTCAGGCTTCCGACGAGATCGCCCGTAAGGTGCGAGAAGACTTATCCACAAAGTCCGAAATTAGTGTAAGATGGAAACTGAGCGTACTGGTTTCGATTGCTGGCACAGCAATCACAGTCGTTCTGAAGCTGTTAGAGGGGATGAAATGAGCGTCATCAAGGACATAGAGATCATGCGAAAGCAAGGTCTCTCGTTTGCGCAGATCGCTTCAAAGCTGGGTGGGTCCGCCACTAAGGACAGCGTGCAGAAGCTCTTTAAGAAGCAGGCACTTGACAAGGCTAGTGCAGATCGTTACACTCAAAAGACCGCGAAGCGGAAGGTAGTTAAGACTTCCGTTAAAAAGAGTAATGAATCCGTATCTAGTAATACAGATCCGTATACTTGGCTACTTAAGACTCCAGCAAAGAGAGAAGTTGTATCAGGCGACAAAGAGTTTGTTGGCCTGACTATTGGATACTTTGACATTGAGACGACGTTCTCAATGTGGAGCCGATTCCTCTGCGGAAGCGTCGCCGATCAGTTTGGCAACGTAGAGACGGTTTCAACCAAGACACATCCAGGCAGGAACGAGATCGATGACTCCAAGGCAGTTGCTGCGTACGCAGAACTTATTGGAAAGTTTGACATCCTTGTTTCTTGGAATGGAAAGCTGTTCGACGTCCCGCGCATCAACGCTCGGTTGGCGTATCACGGTCTTCCGTTGCTTTACCCACGCATGCACATTGACGCAATGTATCTTGCAAAGGGAAGCATGTTCAACATCGGCAGGAAGTCCTTGGCAAACGCTGAGGCATTCTTCGAGGCGAAGAATGGCAAGACAATGTTGTCCCCGCGCATTTGGGACAAGGCTGACCACGGTGACGACGAGCAGTTCGAAACCATTGTCGAGCACTGCGAGGCAGACGTTCTAGTCTTGCGAGAAATCTTCGGCCACTTGAAGGCGGGAGTCGCAACAGTTCACCGATAAGAGATAGGGGGGAGTATGTTCGGGATTCTTGGCAATGGTCAGGTTGGACAACATCTAGCCGAGGCTTTTGATTACATGAACCTTTCTAATCATCTCATTGGCCGAAAGGTTGATGAGAAGATTGAGAAGTATAGGGAGACAGACGTCGTCTTTGACGTATCTTCCGCCAAGCCAGAAGAGCTTTACAGTCTTAGCGACAAATACGACGTGTTGATTTACACGTCTGCGTATCGAGATGTAAACCTCTGTGAAAAAGATCCCGCACTTGCTGATCGGATTAACTGGTTGGTTCCAGCGACGCTGGCAAACTTCAAGCCGATCATCTACATCTCAACGGATTATGTATTTGGAAAGCTTAATACAGACTATCCGCGCCCCATCACGGGAAAAATTGGAGAAGGAGAAGATCCTGACTCCAAGTATTTCTCTGGTGGGGCTCCTTCTGTTTATGGGCAAAGTAAGCGACGGGGGGAACTGGCGGCCATTAATAGTGGCAGTGTTGTAGTTCGAATTGGTTCGCCATTTGGCAAGTGGAAGAGCCCCCTGCGCAACTCTTTTATTGACTCAGTACATTCAAACTTTGACACCATGACTCTGCCTCGAGACCAAATCGTCAGCCCGACGTATCTGCCACAGGCGGCGGAGCGGATTGCCATGCTTGCCACGGATATGCAGCCTGGTGTGTACCATGCTGTTTGTGAGGGCTCGGCGTCGTTCATGGACATTGCCGCGTGGGTGCGCAGTGTGATACGCTCCAAGGCAAAGGTGCTCGGAAAGTATTCCGATCCAGTGCAGGATAGGCTTAGGCCAAACTACGCTGCGCTGCAGAACAACAAGTTGCCAAAGCTCTGGCACTGGGCAGAGGCAGTAGACAAATATTTGAGGAGAGCATAATGTCTGTACCAGTTATTGTCACGGGAAACCTAGGCTACCTTGGCCCAATTGTCGTAAAAAAGTTGCGAGACCAGGGGGCAGTAGTCCTTGGCGTTGACACAAACTTTTACCCAGTCGATCTTCCGTATGAGTACACGGCGGATTACCAGGTTGCCTCACTCGACCAGGCGCCACGTGCGTTCTGGGAGCCGAAGGCGGTTCTGCACCTTGCGGCGATCAGCAACGATCCGATGGGAGAGCTCAACCCAGCGCTGACGTACCAGACTAACGTTGGGCTTGTGGCAGAGATTGCAGAGGCAATGAGCGGAGCAAAGCACGTGCTGGCCTCGTCGGCCTCGGTTTACGGGTTCACCGACCAAGCGGCGCAAGAGACCGACCAACTAAACCCGCTTACGGCGTATGCAGATTCAAAGGTTAAGGCAGAACGCGTGCTCCGCATGGTTGCACCGCACGCAACAATCCTTCGATTTGGAACGCTATGGGGCGCGTCTCCCAACTTCAGGACAGACCTGGTGGTCAATCGTTTTGCGGTTGAAGCATTGACAAACAATAAGATTGAACCGCTCAGCAATGCCAAGCGCCCGTTGCTGCACATTAACGACGCGGCGGACGCCCTTGTTAAGGTTGCGCTTGCGCACAAGGAAGAGTGGTCCGACGTCTACAATGTCCTTGGAGAAAACGTGAACGTATTCGATGTTGCCCGTAAGGTCGGGCTTGCAATGAACGTGGACGTTGTGACTGACGAGTCTAAGGGCGACGCTGACAAGCGCTCCTACTGGATGGGAACGTTCCAGAATCCACACCTGTTAAACGAGTCTATGATTAAAGTCGGCGACGATGTAGCAATGACCAACCTGGCGTCAGCTGCGCAAAAGTTTAAGGACCAGCCAGGTCGGGTCGCCCAGTTGAAGGCGGTACTTGACGCGGCGGGCATTACCACGTAAGATCAGCAGTAGAAGGCCGCATGGGATCCACCTCCCCCATGCGGCCTAACTATTCTGGAGGTGATGGAGGTGGGTATGTACGTAGTCAAGCAGGTTGAC
>Ga0114974_10000309_pt1 | contig 41599 bp, 63 predicted proteins | sample S_130206_EF_Meta_FD_87318 | JGI IMG/M metagenome (GOLD analysis project Ga0114974, IMG submission 87318) | Freshwater microbial communities from Lake Simoncouche, Canada to study carbon cycling - S_130206_EF_MetaG | ecosystem: Environmental > Aquatic > Freshwater > Lake | place: Lake... | reverse complement strand
GGCGGATTCTTCTATACGTTCTGTAAAATTACCACCCCCCAGAACTGTATCAATAAGTGCTGCTGTTTCTTCTAAAGATATATAGAACGTAGCATTTGATCTAAAAGAATCTGTTAAAACTAAAGACTCTGCAACGCTTACACCAAAAGCGGTCGTTGTACTAAAAGTATCAGTTGTCTGTACCGTATCCGAAAAAATAGAAATAAATGTAGCTAAGCTACTTACTTCTTCAAAAGCAATAATTGTGTCGTCAGTCGCCCTATCATAAGCGGAAAAGCCCCACCCGGACTGACCCCAGCCTCCTGAACCCCATCCACTTATGTCTGCCACAACACACTCCTATTACTGAGCGTCTAAATTAAACGAATAAGTCACGTTCAGTACATCGCCAACTACAACGGTACGGTCGCCGGGCGATTGAAAGTCAGCCGCAGAGAACAGTAATCCCGGTGATGTGCCAGACGCCACATTAGTTAAAAACGCACCGGCAATAGTAGCGTTAGCAGTGAAAGTAAACGACGCTGTGGTAGCCGAATTGTTAATATTTGATGGGTCTGCCAATGTAGCTGCGCCAAACGTAGCTGCTGGACGAGTACCAGCATAACCACTGTTTTCAGTCCAACCAGCGTGAGTAGCCAACGTATCGCCGCCAGAGAATGTAGTGGTAGTCGATGTACCGTTAACTAAACCTACATACCAAGCAGCCGTATACGCGGAGCCTTTAAAAAACTGGGTATTCATCATCTGCAAACCGGTATTAACAACGAGGTTAGGAGCGATATCTACCCACTTCTCATTACCATCCTTGTCTAAGCAAGTAACAGTAAACACGCCGCCAGCCGACATACCTTCTATAAAGCCGGTTTTGCGCTCCACATAGCTAGTAACAGTTTCACTAGATTTAGCTTTTTGAATCGACATAATTACTCCTTAGTTAATCTGAATTAGCGCGCTTGACGATGTGTCAGGAGGTAGCAGCACGGAAAACGTGTTGTTACCAGTTTGAGTCTTATCTGAGCCAAAGTCCAACACCGCTATTGACGCATTACTTTTGGTGGAGTTGTAGATCAACGCCCCTCTGGTAGTAAACTGTACTGAATTCCAAACCACATTACTAAAGCTTACGTACACAACACCGTTACTGGTTGAGCTAATTGTCACGTTAGATAACGCTTGCCCTCCTGCCGTATAACCCCCGCTTGTAACTTCGTTGGTTGGCGAGTACACCACCGTGTTGTCGTTGATGTCTGCAAACGCCGTATAGAGCGCCATGTATAACGTATCCGACGCAATGTTCTGCGTGCCTCTTAGCATGTCCAGCTTGAAGCTGGTAGTTAGTCCTTGCTGTATCGTCATCAGGTCACCGGCACTCTAACTTGTCCAGTACGGTACGCATCCTGACGTTCCAGACCATCGCCAAGACGTTTAGCTTCTGCTAAGGCTTCATTGTACTTAGCTTCTACATTAGCAATCAAATCCGGTTCGCCCTTCATGTACAGGTACGCTTCGCGCAACGAGCCGTACAGCAGTATTGGGTCGTAGTTATCGCCCAGCCACGTAGTCCCCGCAGTCACAATGGATGTTGGGTAGTAGTAATAGTGCAGTTCAGCATAGTATGAACTGTCTGGCGTTGGGCCAAGAATAAACGTCGACTCGTTTGATACGGTGTTGCTGCTTACCGCTGGACCAAACAACGCATAGTACGAAGGTAAACCTGTATCAGCGGGTGTCGGGTAGGCTTCACGAATGTAGTTCACGTCTTTGTTTAAAAGGTAGTGATACGTTTCCGTTGCTGTGCCGTAGTTTTCAATAACCGCCAACGAATACACCGACAAAAAATCTATCGGGCAGGGCAGATATTTGTTGTTTACCGTCAATACGCCCGTTTTGTTGGCACGTAATGATGGAAACTGAACAGCGTTATAGACACGCGTTTCAGTCTGTTGAATGAACGTGTTTATCTGATCGGAGCTAGGGATAACAACTTCATTGGTGTTATCCGTACTCGTAAAAGCCGTAGTTGCAAAATCGTTTTCGCAGTACGACTTGATCGTATTAAACAGGGTTGTGTAGTTCATTTCTTAACCCATCGGTCCTCGGGACATAAACCCTTTAGTAGCAGCACCAGCACCGCGCATCTTAATGCCATCAGTCTTGGTGTTGTCGGCTGCTGGGTCACCAGCGCTAACGCGGTATGTACCGTGTGTACGCGGGTTCATCTTATTAGCTGACAAAGTATTAGGGTCAGTACCGTCATACTGAGCTTTAACTTGGCTTTCAGCCGTAACCTTGCCGCCACTCATAGTGTGTGGCGAAGCGTAAGTCTTAGCGGCACCTACTTCTTTGCCCATGCGTTTATCGCTGTATTTAGCCATGATTACCCCGTCTTTTGGCTGTTGGCACGGGACATGTTGCGCCCCATGCTCATACGGTCCTCAGAAGTAGGACCGCCTTTTTTCATGCCTTTAACGCCTTTGTGCAAACGCTTCTCGTGCGCTTTAACTTCCTTGTCGGCAATCCGTTTAACCTGTTTAGTGTCCATCTTGTACTCCTAGTTAATTGTCACGTTTGCTACCGTTGTCGATGCCACCAGATAGTTTGGTGTTAATCCTAAATCGTTTGCTCTTGCTCCACCCACAGGGTTCCAACCCCACTGTATTACCCTGCTACCGCCTGATGGCGTTCCATCTGACAGCACCGTAGTGCTGGTGTTTGCCGTAATCTGCAACCCACTGTATCCAGACTGCACGTAACTGTTGTCCCTACGTGGTTCGCGTACAGCTTGCGGGTCATCCACGGGGTACATACCTAACTGCAACTGCGGCTGGTCTGGTTCCCAGCAGGTCTGACATACTTTGATCGACACTTGCTTGGTTTTAATGACCAGCTTAATTAGCTCTTTGAGCTTGTATCGCTGACCGCACCTGTCGCACTCAGCAATGCTGAAGCGACCTGACGAAAATCTGTTACCCATTACGTTATAAACATCTGCCGTGGCACCAGACGCTCTGCTGCCTTCTCACGGTCCTCGCCTGCGGCAAGTTCCCACGATTCGTCATACATGGCTTTAAGTAGCTGAACACGACCTTCAGCCCCCGGCAATTTCATCGCCAACATGTACGCTAACCCCGCAACCAGCGCATTGGTAAAACGAAACGGTATCTCAACTGCATTAACACCGTTTCCAGCGTCGTATATGCGCTTCATACGCCAGTAGTAAAACACGTAGTACGGATTAGTTGCCGTACCTTGATCTGGTGTAGGCCAGACATTGATTTGTGGGTGGGCAGCTACTGCTGCTTCCGACCCTGACTTCTGCCCAGACTGACGGTTAATCCACACTTGAATCGGACGACCTTGTGCCAACTTGTTAGGGATGGTTGAGTACGTCGATACAGAAATACGCGTGATATTTAAGTCCGTCTGGTTTGGTGCATCATTAGCTTGTGTACGAATAACCTGTTCAAGAAGATCAACAGTGTCATCAGGCAAATCATACGTAGTCACACCTTGCACCATGTTGATTGAGCCTTGCTCAATCGTCCACAGATTCACCCCACGGTTTGCCCACTCGTTCAACATCAAGTTCAAGCTACGCCGCGCTGTTCTAAAGTGATAGCCCGTACGCATCTCAACGCCGCAACGCTCAAACGCCTCTTCAAAGTAATCGTTGAGGGTTGGGTTAAACGATGTGGTGTCGGTGGTATATGCCATTATCTAAAACCCGCTGTTTTCTTTGCAATGCCTTTAGGCTGCGCTACAAACTGTTTTCCTGCTTTCTTCCCTACCCGCTTTGCCTTCGTCGTGGCGGCATACTCGGCTGGGCTTAATGCCTTGATTGCCTTTTCCGGGAGGTAACGCTCCCCGGTCTTTGACGATGGCTTTCCGCTTTTGGTTCGCCATTTCTGATCTCCCCAATTTTTAAGCGACTGTTGCGGGGCTTTCACGCTAGTCCCTGTATCCACCGCCAGCAGCCTTGTACTTCTTAGCCACTAGCTGCGCTTTACGGGCTGACCACTGACCTGCACCAGTGCCATGAGTTGCTGCGGCTTTTACTTGCGAGACAATCCGTTTACGCAAACTTGGTTTAGTGTAATTGCCAGCGGCATTTACTTTTGACCCTTTAGCAGCTTTTCTTACCGCATCCTCCACAGATGGCTTACCTAACCTTACAGAGCCGCCATTCTTGTACTCAGTAAAGTCGGTGTCATCCCGACGCGCTTTTTTCTTAGCGCCGGGCATCTTGGAAGGGTTGATATCACCCATGCCGCGTGAGGCTCTCATTAGCAGGCCCGTCCGCCTTTATTCATACGCTTGTTACCAGCCATGACAATTTGCGTGCCTTTGGTTTTGCCTTTAACAGCAACGCCATCACGGCTAGGAGCAGCAGTTTTAACTGCGCCCATTTTGGAAGCAATGACACCGCCTTTGGCATACTTAGGCATACCGCCTTTTTTCATACCCATCATTTCACCTTTTTCGTGTGCAATCATTGATTTGGGTGCGCCTTTTTTCTTCATAAACGCTACTTCTTTACCAACCATCTTTTTTGACTCAGCCATACCACCCTCCTTAAATTTTTTACCTTTGTCTGCTGCAGAAAAATCTTTACCTACCGACTGCGGTATACCAACTTTCTTAGCAAACGCAGGATTATGGGCAATTGCTTCCATAAAGTTGTGCTGCTTTTTAGATACGCTAGGCACGAGTCTTACCTCGTTGAGCAATACCGTCTGCACGCGCTGATGCTGACTTAGCCATGCCGCCTTTTTTGTACGAGTCTTTCTCAAACATTTTGTATTGGTTTGGGTTAACGCTGTCGTACGGTACTGCTGATGTCGTTGACCGTGCTGTTTTTTTACGTTCTTCAGCAGCAGCTTTACGCTCTGCGTTAAATGCAGCAGCTTTTCTGTCAGCTTTTAACTTATCTAACGGTGCATTTGTCATTCTTTGCGTAGGACGTTCCCCTGCTCGACCGCCCTTCATTACTTCAGAAGCTGACTGCAAATCTTTTTCTCGTGGGTTTAAACCAAAACCACTTGCGCCAGAACCTGTCTTTACTTTTGGTTTTGCTGCACGAGGTTCTGATTTTGGTTCTTCTGGGCCAGTTGTGCTGAATGATCTAGTCTCAGGCTCGTCGGATGGTGCGCCAGCAGCAAGACCCATTTTCATGTCTTCAACACTTTTTGGGCTTTCTTCAACAAAATTGCCGTAGCCGCCGTTAAACCGTTTAGTTTTGCGTTTCATCAGTTTTCTCCTTGCGGTTAGTTAACCCGCGCACTGTGTCAGACTCCCAGATGCGAATACCAAACCACGCAATAGTGACTATAGAAAGCACGTTAGGTAGCCATCCAATTAAAACGCCCAGCCCTGCAAGAATAGATATGTCATCCATCAGGTCAGGCTCAATATGATCTCTCAACATTTCCATGCCCTCAAAGATTTGTTAATCCGACTGTTCGGATCGTTCGCGGTTTTGGGAGAAGTGAGCTTCTTTTTCATCCCTTTCATACGCGCGCAGAAGGAGTCCCGTCTTGAGCCTCCCTCTGGTTGCGGGGCTTTCAAGCCCGGCTTCCCCGGATTGGCTGCGTTGTAAGAGGCGCGCCCTTTGGCGTTCAATCCGCCCTTCGGGTTCTTTCCTTCTTTGCGAGTCCATGCCTGAGTTTTAGCCATAAAAGACGGTAACGCTTGCAAGGTTAGTCATAGTTGCGTAGACATTTGCTGTACACAAAACGCCCTCGCCCGGAACAATCACATTAAACGAATTAGGGTTAGAGTTAGCAGGTACATCTACCTCCAGTACATTGGTAGTCCCGTTGTTTATAGTCAAAGTTCCCTTAACGCTTGCGTTAGCGCTCATAACCACACTTTTAACTCGGGCGCGGCCTTCAAAGACTACGCCCGAACTATTTAAGTGCGTTGACTTAACGTCTGTTTGCATGGTCATGACGACCTCCTATTAGACGTTCTGTTGACCAAACAAATAGTCAGCTACGTAATACTGAATAGTGCCACCAACATTGCCAGTAGCGCTGCTTGAGCTGCTAATTGTAATAACAGCTTCTTTAGTAGCAGACATGACTGTGCCCAAACCAGCGCCGTTACCTGTCGAGCCCGGAGTGATTGTGATTGGCGAAGTTGCTGTTGCTGTCTGTACCAAATAGCTGGCGTTAGAAGCCGAACCATCAAGCAATATGTAACCCACGTTAATAGAGCCAGCGCTAGATGTATCCGTAATCATTACTGACGTAACAACGGCGTTAGCAGGCAAAATAACTTGTGCAGTTTGACTAGAAGCTACAACAGCGTTAGATAGTGTTACTACGTTAGCTGTGTAGAAAGTTGCGGCCATAACCATAGAGCCGCAATAAGCTGAACGATCGGCGGTGTCGCCGCCCGAACGCCAAATAGCTTGGGTAGTTGCAATTCCCATAATAAATTGTCCTCTTCATGCGAGTTAGGTATTGGCAGTCTGCATGAAAGTCAGCCGGGACTGTCTGCCAAACCGGGTATCCCGGAATATTTCTTTTATACCATACAAAAAAGGGGGACGAAAGCCCCCTTTTTTTAATTACGCACCTTGCGAACCGAACATGCCTAGCGGGTCAGACCAGCCAAACGAGTAACGCTCACGAGCTTTGTAACGTACGTTACCAGTATCAAAATCACCGTCCATACCAGTAGACATTGGCACACGAATAAAGTGCTTCATGCCGTTTGGAACGTCGGTAGTCAAATACCAGCCGTTTGTGTCGGTCAAGAAGTGGTTAATCGTATAGCCTTCTGGAATCGAACCATTGTTCTTCAGGGCGTTGATATCGTTGTCGGTAGTACCAACACGGAGGCTGGTTTCCAACAAACGGGTCGCAACGAACTGCAGAGCCGATGGGATGATTAGTTTACGTGGCTTAGCAGCAATCAACAGACCACGTTCGTCAGTCCAAGAAGCGATTTGAATAACGGCGGCTTCCAAAGAAGTCTCGTTCAAGTCGGCTTGAGTAGTCGGCGTGTTGCTGTTAGTACCACCAGATACTAATGGGTGTGCGGTCGAGAACAGAGCAACGCCATCACCACCGGGGTAGGTGCTGGAGAAACCGTTGTTAATGACCGACGCTGCTTTAACTTGCTTGGTATAAGCCATCGAACGTGCGAGAGCTTTTGTGTAACGAGCCGACAAGGAGTCGTACAGGTTATCTTCAATTGCCTCTTCGGTCAGAGAGAAGCCCTGAGCGATGGTTTCGTGGTTATATCGAGCAGTCCAAGCTTCTTGCGCATTGTCGTAACGAATTGCACTACCTTCGTTTTTAACAGGTGCAGCAGTAAAGCCTGACAGCTTAGTTTCTTCTTCAAACGAACGCTCGGAAGTCTCTGTTTCGTAGATTTCCTTGTGTTCTTCGCCGTAACGAGCATACTCCAAACCGAACAGTGCGTTCAGGCCGGGGAGCAGCTCTTTCAGTAGTTGTGCGCGTGAAATAGCCATTTATATGCTCCTTAAATGCCCGTCGGATTCAAGTACGAATGTCCGCCAGTCATAGTGGTTACAGCGGTGTTAGCGCCAGCCAAGTTAACGGTAACCGTGGTAACTGCATACGGTGCGTTAAACTTACAAATCATTTCGCAAAAGCCGTTTGAGCCATTCGAAGTGTCAGGCACGATGTCAACGATACGGATAGGGAACGACGCAGTAGTTGCGACGTTAGCACCATAAATACCATTAGTTGAATCACCAGTAGCGTTTGAACCAGTGTTTTGACTAATAACAGCGTTTGCGCCAATGACTTCTGAACTTACAAACACAACAGTCGTGTTTGAGCAAGTAGCTACTTTAAACAGAACATCAGGGTCGTCCACTACATAAGCCTGAATATCACTTGCGGCGGTGCCAGTAGGGTAATACTGCGAGAATGTCTTCTGGCTAGTAGTAGGATTGGTGTAAGTACAACCAACGAAGATGCCAACCGGGGTAGCTGTGCTAGTGCCAACATCTTTTTGGATGGTGCCATCAGCAGCAAGCTTAACCACGTCACCGTAGTAAATGCTAACAGCATAGCCGCTAGCAATTCTCATCAGGCGAGTGGAACCGGCGTACACCTGACCACCGATCAAATTGACCGGCTGAAAGCCATAGGGCTTGTCAACTGTAGGATATGCCATAGTTAAACTCCAAAGTTAATAAATTACTTAGTACCCTTGCCAAAGCTTGTCGCAGATTTCCGTTCATTGAACAGAGGCATCCTTGGGTCGCTTTGACGCATAAGGTTGTTGTCAACCGACTGCATCCAGCCTTCTGCCTGACGTTGGTAGTACTCATTTCGAGCTTCAACTTTCTTATGTGGCATCTTGCAAAGTAGTAAACCGCCCATTTGCACTTCGCCGTTTTCATTGGCGTTTAGCTTTAATTCTGGGTGATCTACCGCCCTTACAGGCTCCCAACCTTCACGAATCTGTAATGACACATGAGATGGGATAGCTTGACCAAAGACGTGAGTCGAAATCCAACGGAACTTATAGTCCGGGTCAGGAATCGGGTCTGGCAGTACGCTCGGCGGTTTATAGTCGTCACGAGTTGATTCTTCGCGTGTATCAAGTTCACGGGGAGTGCGGTTATTAGCCATTTCGGGCCTCCATTTTCATAAGTTCAACGGCATACTGCTTATTAGTTAAGCCGAGTTTGGCAGCTATTACTTCTTGCGATCTTGTCAACTTAACTTTTTTGGTTGCAGTAGAACGCGCAGCGGAAGCGACAACTGTCGCGGCTGGTCTTTTTGAAGTGGATGCGCCTTGCGGCTTGGCAGGCTCCCCAAAAATTTCGGGGAACTTTTCTCTAAGGCGAGAGTCAATTCTCTCGTAGTATTCATCTGTCCGGGCGTAGTCAGCGCCGTTTTCCGCAGTTAGCCGCTGATGTGCAGCGAGAGCCATTGCGGTGACTTCCTCGTAACCGGGTGCTCCGAACCACTGGTTTTTAGCTTGCCAGCGCAAGGTTTTATCGTCGGGGCGCACCTCTTGTTGAGGCGATGGTTGACTATATACCTCTTCTTGTTCAACTTGTAAAGAGGTTGGCCTAAAATTATTTGCTTTGTCTAACCTGATCTTGGCATCTTGCAAGTTTTCTTGCGCCGCCAACATGGCATCAGTGTCGTAAGACTCAGCAGCTTCTTTGTATTGTTTCCGAGCCATCTCCAGATCGGCCTCTGCTTTTGACTTCAGTACTTCAGCAAAGGTCTGTTCCCCAGAATTAACGTACCCGCGCAGTTTTTGGTTTTCATTTACAAGCTGTTGGGCTACCCGAATAGCTTCCTCGCGTTCACGCAGGGCTGTCTCTTTAGCACGACGTTCGTCGTGCCGTGCATGAGCCAACTCTTTGATACGCTTTTGAACTTTGTCGCTGTACTGCTCTACCTCTTCGTCAGAAGGGTCAGCTACGTCGCGGTCCAGAGGTTTTCTGCCTCTATCTTGTTCAGGGGTATCGTCTTCAATTTCGATCTCGACATCGGACTCGGTACTGATATCAATGTCATCGTCTTCCATCCGTATTTCTGGCAGGTCATTATCTCCACCTTTGCCCGGAATGCTTAATTCCGTCATGTACTCTTCGTTAGCCATAAATGTCTCCTTATGCTGCGCGTGCGTAACCGCGAGGGTCTTCTACCGTGCCATCAACTTGATCGTCAAAAATCATGCGGAAATCGCGTCCATGAATCTGGAATCGAGTGCCGCTATAAGCACGAACTAAAACAAAATCACCTTCTTTACACCAAGGACCGCTTGGGAATCTATCTGTGTCTTTATACGCATCAGGACCCAACGCTACAACAAACAGCACCGTTGTAGTTTGTTCTTCAATGCGCTGTGACACACTTGCTTTAGCAATAAACGAATCATCAAACGTATCTCCCGCTGGTGGTATTGCGCACAAAATTTTGTGACCAGTAGGTCTTGGTAGTTGACGCGCTTTGACTTCATCGCTAGGCGAATCAACTGCTTCGCTTGTTAAATCTTTCTCTTGTTTAATCAAGTCTTTCAAATATTGCGGGAGTAATAAATCACTCATCGAAGTCATCCTTTGTCGCTTTCTCAGCAAGGTCAAGTAAATGGCGCTCTGCGATAGCTAGACCTTGAATCACACCGCAAAGCTTTGTATAAGCCGCATAATCAGCGCAAACGCCACCTGAAATGTCGTCAGCGTAGTTGTTCATATCGTCCCGAATTTTTCTGCGCAGGACATCAACAAACGACGTGTACTCCTGTAGGGTTGTCATTTAACTCCTTTAGGTTGGGGTTTGTTAGCTTGTTGGCGTTTTATTTCCAAGTCCGCTTTAGTTTTTGCAATATCTGCGCCCATGCGAACACCTTCTTTTTCGTTGTCCGAAACCATGCGTGTTTGATCTTGTTGGGATTTCATACCTAACTTCATACCTTCTAATTCAAATTGAGCAGAAACTTTTTCTTTTTCAAGCTCAAGTTTGTCGGCTTGTGCAGCAGCGTCAATTGACATTTTCTGTTTCTTAAGCTCAAGCTCTGCCATCTTAAGTTGAAGTTCTTGCATCTGCATTTGAATAACAGGGTCTTGTTGATTTTGTTGCGCTTGTGCAGCGGCGGCTTGTTGTGCAACTTGGCCTTGGCTGTTTTGTAAAACAATAGGTGCGGCTTGTGCAATAAGCCGTGATAGCTGTACTTCTACAGCAGGGTCTAACTTATCGTCAGGCATTGGTAGATCAGCACCCAACGCTTCTTGTATTTTGTTGCGGTACGCAAAGCCTAAGTGTTCTGCAATGTGCGCCATCATCGCTTGTTGAATCATTGGCGCTTGTGGGTTCTGTCCCATTGTTTGTTGAATCAGTGGGTCTTGCATTGCTGCCATGTGTACTTTGATGTGCGCTTCATGGTCCTGATACATAAACGCTTTCACAGGCTTTAACTTCAGTACGTTCATGTTTTCTGATATCGGGTCTTGTGGCGTACGATCATCTTCTAACGGCACCAACTTGTTGGCGTTTTTTATACCCAACACATCTAGCATCTGACGATGCAGCAAAGGCATGTCGTATATCTGTGGCGCGGTTTGCGCTAATTGAAGAACTGCTTGGTACTGAACAACCCGCTGCGACATAGTGGCGGCATTTGGGTCAGAGACAGGAATAATCTCTATGTCTTCATAGTCAGACTTTTTAGCACGCTTGTTGCCAGACGTAGGCTCGTAATCGTAATCATCAGGTGAGTAGTCACGGATGATGGCTGCTAAGAGTTGGAGTTCTTGTTTGAGCGCGTAGTGGACTCGTGCTTGAACGGCAGACATAACTTTGAGCGTTCGTTCAAGTATGGCAAGAGTTGTTCCCACCGGAGTATTAGCCGACATATCGGACACTTGGATGTCGGCAGTGGCTGCGAAACGTCTTCCCTCCGCAACGATAGTACCAAGGAGCTGGAATAGAGTAGCCGATGGTTCTTTGTAAGGTAACGGCAGTATGTTGTCACGTATAGCTCCTGAGCCTGTATCTACATCTCGCCATTCGCCCGGAGCGATTGGTGTGTCGTCACCTTTAATCCGAAGTCCTCGCGACTTAAGTCCTCCGGGGAGATTGCTGAGAGTTCCCGCATCCACGAGCTGACGCATGAGGCTGGTAGCTGATTTGGCGTAACCACCAATGAGGTGAAACAGCCCGAAGCCGTAGGGACCAAAGCCGGGAATGTATTGGTAGTGAACAAAGTGCTGCCTCTTTAGTTTAAGGTCATCATCTTCTAACCAGTTACGACGAATAGCTAGTATGTCGTCGGAACCTTTAAGTATGGTTACAACGTACGGCAACGCAATGCCGGTGGGTTCACCATCGTCATCCACATCTTCGTAGCCGGGCAAGTCCAAATCAATATGCACTTCATACAACTCATAGCGGTCGTCAAACGACGCTGACATACCTGATTCTTTGTCTTTCTTTTGTTGCGTCTCGTTGGTTACTTTAGGCGGCTCACCTAAATCAATTTCACGATAGAACCCCGCTTTTTGTAATTTTAAAATGTCGTTCTCAGTCTTGCGCATACGATGCGTTAGGCGGAAACACGTTTGTAGTTCTGTCGTGCCATACGGCAGAATGATGTCTTCTGCTGATACGTAGACTGATGTTTGGCGACCTAGTGTGGGGTCCTTATACACCTTCTTAAATGCAGAGCCGATGGCTGGCAAAGAGAACAGCATACGTTCATGTTCAGGACGAAACTCTTTCATGACTTCAGTCAATTCGTAGTTCATGTCGTCTTGCACACGTTCTGCAATTTCTTTTTTATCTGGCGTTTCTTTACCAATGATCTTGGCTTTTGTTGGGCCTTTGGCTGGGAATGTTTCTGTAATTGTTTCTGATTGGAAGCGCACAACGGCTTCAGTAATCATAGGGTGGAACACGCCACACGCGCCTGCCCACGGCTCTGTACGCTCGTCGTATTTCAAACCTAACAGCGTTAAGCCTTCTTTATATGTGTCTTCCCAATCTTTGCGCGAAGACAGATCGTTACGTACATCATCTAAAATCTCGCCCACAAGCGATTGCAATTCGCCTTCTTCCATTTCTTCAGCAAGATTGGCGTTGAAGTCTTCTTCCTCTTCTTCGCCCGGTTCAATCTCAATTTCCAAGTCGCCAGCTTTAATACGTACAGCCTCTGGGTCTTCAATCTCAATCTCTATGCCATCTTCTTCTGCGTCGGCTGGCATGCCCAAGGGGGCGGCGTATAGGGCTTTATCTATCGACATGGTGCGTCCTTAATAGTATGCGTGTGTCTTGCGTTTAAAAAATGCCGGTTCATCCTCGTAGTCGCTTGGCAGACTAATAAAGCCACCTTGGCGATAGCGCAGTAACGCTTGGGATACCGTATCAACATAGTCGTCATGTTCGCCCACAGGGAACGCTGCGACCTCTTCAATCACTTCTCTTGCCCATCGTGTATCTGGAGCCCAAACCTTGCCACTGTGGAAGAAGTCAGCGACAGCGTTAAGACGGGCGGTTTTATCTGTACTGCCTTTAACTCGGCCTCGGCTGGGGGTGAACTCATCGACGGGGATGCCCATTGCTCTGAGTTCTTGGATGAGAGGTGCTCCTGCTGCCTTTTTCTCCACAATGAACGCATCTGGCTCCCACTCCTTGTAGTGTTTCAAGGCAGTTGCCTTTAATTCAGGGAACTGCATCCGGTCTTTAAACGCATCCAACAGTATTAAGTTAGGTGCGCCGTTGTCTTCGTCGTTATACCAGACGCCCCACGTAGTACAAGCGCTATAGTCGGCTGATGTTTTGGATTCATGCGCCGTATCCCAGCTCTGAATGACATAACTACACTCTGGCGGCTCATCCTCTTCCCAAATCTTCCACGAACCGCGCCCGATAATGGCTGACACGTCCGATGTGGGGTTTTGCATGTACTGCGCGTTCCAAAACCGTGGGTCTAAGTTAGCCTTTTTGGCTTTTAGCATCTCCAACGGCCACTGCTCAGGCCACAACGACTTTTCTTCCGGCGTTCCTTCGTTAAATATGGCGGGAAGTTCCACAATTTCCCACGTATCTGCGTCAGGATTCTTTATCTGGTAGTCAATTAAGCGTCCGGTCAGGTCAACCATACTCCAACGCGTCATGATTACAATAATTGCGCCGCCCGGCATCAGACGTTGCAACGGACCTTGCTGGAACCACGCCCACGCGGCATCAAACGAGCCGCGACTGTTGGCTTTCATGTCCTGTTCTGAGTGTGGGTCGTCAATTACAAACAAATCAGCACCACGACCAGCCAACGCACCACCCACACCGGCTGCGTAGTATTGGCCTCCCGCGCTGGTTGACCATTTACCGGCTGCTTTTTGGTCATCAGCTACCCTAGTTTTGGGAAAAATGTCTGCGTATTCCTCAGACTCCAGCAAATTTCGCACGCGACGACCAAAATCCTCAGACAAACCCGCGGTGTGCGTGCCCATGATGATCTTTTTCTCGGGGTATTTGCCAAGGAAGTAGGCGGGGAACAGGTAGGAAGAGAACTCTGACTTACCCATACGCGGCGCGATGTTGATAATCACGCGCTTTTTCTTGCCATCAATCACGTCTTGGAAAATTTTGGCTAGTTTTCTGTGATGGGGGCCAATTTTAAAGCCCGGATAAACCTGTGTCGCAAACCCAAGTACTGAATCTTGAGCAGCTTTCTTACCCGCACGGTTCGCCCTCTCCTCAAGATCAGACAGCAGTTCTGCTTTCTCCTGCGCTGAGAGCGTAGGTAGTATCTTGTTGAGCGCTGCGATTTCATGCTGGTTCAGGTTCATCGTCGGCCTTTGGTGTTACGTCCTCCACGTACGTCACGTCAGTGATATCCACGATCTTTGCCATGCGTTCTAACTTTTCTTTGATGCGACTGTCCAGTTCAGAGTCCGACAGGTCAGATTTTTTAACTTCTATCCGGTCAGTAAATAACGCTACCTCCGTTACTTTACCCAACAGTTCAAGCGCACGTAGACGTATCTTGGCATCAGGGTGCTTTGTTTCCTCCACCAACTGCGCTACCGCATAACCTCTGATCTCTTTAGCTTGCTCAACAAAGTGCCAGTCGTACGCAGTTAACATTCCAACAAGATGTTTTACCGCTTCTGGTGTGGTCACTTTTGTTAGTGCCGCTTTCTTAGCTTTGGGGTCTTGGTCTTGGGTTAACACAGCAAACGCTTGTCTAGCGCTGTCTTCCTGAATTTGGTCCGTTATGTCCTCGTCGGATACCGCGCCCAATTCTTCAAGCCATTTAGCCGTTTCAACTTGTGCATCCATCAGTTGTTCCGGGGTTGCTTTGGAGACAGGCGTAGCCACCGGCGTGTCGAGAACGTCGGGAGTAAAAACAGTTTCATCTAATAAATGCTCTAGCATAGGCGCTGACCATTGCAGTCACGTTGGGCGGAGTATATACTCAGTTTAGCAGCTGTGTAAATTTTTACATGATTGCTGTCTCCGTGGTTGGAGATGTTGTTCTCCGCTTTGGCGGAGATGCTTTTTTCGCTTAGGGCAACGGCCCTTTTAGGCCCCTACTTCGGTGGGGGCTTTTTTTATGTGGGCATGTCTAATGTTAGACAAGTTCCTATTTGATTTTTTATAGAAAATTTTATGTTTTTTTGCGGAGCAAGAAGTTATTGAATTTGAAACAAAACTAAGATTGCGTGTGGGGAATAGTGATCTACGGCGACGCCGCTTCGCTGCTAAGCTTGCTTGGGTGGGGGTACGGTGGGGTTCGCTCTTAGGGAATAACACGTTAAAAAATAACGTGTATGGTAAAATATAGTTGTCGGTTTGAGAGCACTCTGCTCTGCAACGACGGCAAGCGGGACACGTTGTCCCGCTTATCTTTTCAAGGAGAACTACCATGTCACAACGTAAGCACTCGCAGTTATTTGACTGCTTTGATGTCCTGTCATTCGATCAATCAGACATCGATGCAATCGTGAGTGAAGCGAAATCACTCGGTGCAAAGACTCGTGCTCAAGCCAATGAGTTGATTCTGCTTTGGGCACACGATCGTTTCGGTATCAAGATTGTTGACACGCTCGACCACAAGAAGAAAGTCAAAGGCTTTGACCCTGAGCATCCAGAGTTTCAAGCTATCAAGAAGCGCAAGAACCGCATCCTTGCTCGTATGGGATTCGGCGTTAAGTCCACAAGCCATGTGCTAGACAAAGACCCTTTGCTTGCAAGCGCAGAGCGTTTCGCTAAGTCACACACCGCAGCGCAGGTTAAGAAGTACATCAAGTTCTTGCAGGAGCAAATCTAAGCGAGACACGTTGTCCCGCTTTCAACCGAACCGCGCAGGGAATCACCCCTCTGCGCGGAATCTCAATGTTGTCAATCAGGAGAACCACATGCAAATCAAAAATGTCCAACACTTAGCCGAGTACCTCAGCTATTCGCTCGGCGAAGACCTTGACTTCGGTGTCTATGTCAACCGTTCACCAGAAAGACTGGTTGAATTGCTCAAAGCATACGATGAAGTTTCCGCAATGGAAGACTGGTTTAACAAGTACAACAACTAAGGAGAATCACATGACCAAATCAGAGATACGCGAGATAGAAAATGTCGCACGCTACATTCAACACAACATGCACGACACCGCAGCACGCGCCATGTCAGGCTTAATCAGATCAGCACGCACGACCAAAAGCCAGACGCAACTGCGCGATGTAGCTGAGATATTGAAACTCACCAATCACCCTGACTTCATCTGCTAAGGAGAATCACCATGTCTGAACTACGCAAGCAATACCTGTACGACATCATCGGCGCTGTACTAGCCGGTGCATTACTAACCGAAGCACTACTAAACCTTGTACCTGAAGGCATGTGGCTGTACCTGATCTACCTTGTAATGGGAACCGTCATCATCACCAACAAACTTAACCGCATCATAAGGGGCTAACCATGCGTAACGACCAACTCAAAGATGCCTTGCTACGTGCAGGCTTTAAAGCAGAGAAAGAAACACAACTCAAGCGAGACATTGTGTCCCGCAATAGAGTGACTGACGAGAAGCCTGTCTGGGACTTGCTGCCCCAAGCAGAGCGTGAGTATTTCATTAGCACGTTAAAATCTAACGTGTAATATGAGAACAAGACGTGTCCAGATTGTTAGATGTTTTTCAGCGCAAGTGGACAAAGGTAAAACCCTTTATCTATCTATCTTTTAAAAGATATTTATATATATATGTCCACTTGTCCATCACTTCACCCATAGAAGCCTGTCCATTTAGAATGTTAAGTCATTGTGAAAAACCAAATCAGCGCACAACAATCTTCAACATTCTTTCTAGGCCTTTAGTAGTGCTGAAGTGATGGACATATGGACAAAAAACCTGAGATACCGCGCCAACACTAGCGTATTGCGTGGATACTTGCGCTGAATTATACTCAACATTCTGGACATAAAAAGGAGAGTATCAATGAAAGCTACTACATCTAGTAACAAAAAGCCTTACCTACGCATGACTCGCAGAGAGCTTGTCAATCGCTTGACATTGCGAAATCTACCGCCACCGCTAGTTGCAAGCATAGCCGACAGCATACAAGCCAAGCGCAAAGCACTACAAAGCGAGAAGCGTAAGCGCAGGCAGCACCATGCTGCATGGCAGGAAGTAATTAAGCCTTTGATAAAAGAACAAGGCAGCGTAGCCGCACGACTAACACGCATGAGAAAAGAGAATGACGCCGATAAGCTAGCTGTCTATGAACCGTATGCTAGTGCGCTGAGTAAATGCTTAGGGCTATTGCGTACCTACCAGAAAGGCGGCACGCGTACACCGCAGGATGAATACGCCTTTAAGAATAACGCGTCAGATAAAAACAAAGCGGGACACGATGTCCCGCTTGGCAAGGCGTGGGTTGACTGGATACCTGCACACATCCAGACCGCACTCAAACAAGCGCAGGTCAAGCTACAGAAACCACACACTCGCACGTTGCTGTCGTTATTCAGACGTGACGAGGACATCAAGCGTGGCTTTGTCCAACAACACAGCGCCGTATTAGCCAAGTGGCACGATGAACTAAACAAGCTACGCGATGCCGTTGACAATTCACCGGACGGCACACGCGAGTACGAGCAGAGGCAGGCTGCGCTACTAGATATTGCCATCGCAAAGGCTAGTGCTGTACCGCCGACCAAGCGCATACATGCGTCATGGAATAAGTACATTACCGCGCATGATAGGGAAGAAGTATTCAGAGAAGCGCATCCATCGTGGCAACGTCGGGTGTCAGCTCTCCCCGCTGACACGCAGCCGGTTGACTGGGATATGTAAAACATTTAGTTTTGACACGTTAGTTTTTAACGTGTTATATTTAGCGGGACATGGTGTCCCGCTTATTTTATGGAGGTGTGCCATGCAGTTAGAACTAGACCTACGCAACACAACGGAAGCCGAGAGGCTGATCGCTAAGTTTAAAGCACAGCATGATCTAACGCTGTGGCGTATTGAGCAGGAGAACAAACTATTAAAAGAAGTGGAGGCAAAGATAGCCTTGTACCTCCAAAAACTCGAGCTTTTGAATTACTTGCAAGAACAGCAGCACATTAAAAACGCAGCATAACCAACCACACTTAAGGAGAAGCATCATGTCACATGCAACTGACTTTTTCACTAAGCCTCAACCTATCCTGCCACGCATGGATGGTAGCAACTACATCCCTCGCTTGGAACACGCGGTGCTTGTCGTTATGACCAGTACCCATGCGTTCATGCACACTACCAACTTCGACAGCAGCAACCACGTCTACGACGAACCAACCCGCATCGAGGCGCGTCACAGACTCGAGTCATTCTTTAGCGCAGTACACAAGATGGCTGAGCGTGGCGACTTTGCTGACGCAAGCGCAGCACGCCGCTTCGTAGACAACACGTTGTATGCCATCGTTGCCAAGATCAGAGGCATGCTCTTTGACCTGCGCTATGACAACACAGAGGGGCAGCAGATGGGTGCAGACATGAGCAAGGTACTGCGTGCGCTCATATCCCAACAGCTTGAGACTATCGCAGACGACACAGGCTACGGCTTGCTTGCGCTGTCATGGCATCTTGCGTACGGCGACATGAGCAACAACACAAGCCTCTCACGCAGCAGCCGCAGTTTATTAGCCAATGCCATACATGGTCACGCAGATAACGACCGCGATGAAGTCGAGGCGCTACTGCAAACCAACGGCTTTCATTCATGCTCTGACTGCTATGACTGGACGCATGAGGACAACTTGCAAACACCGTACAACTGCGACAACGATAACGTGTGCAACTCATGTATCGAGAACAACTACCGCTACTCTGAGCATTACGGGCAGTATGTATACACCGACAGCGGTCGCTGGGCGTTAGACCGAGACGGTGACGAGGTATTCATTCACGAGGATGACGATGATTTCCATTGGGATGATGACGAGGACAACTACATTCATTACGAATACGAGGGCAGAAAGCCGCAGTTACTCGGCAGCTATCACAATCGTGCGCGTGTAGGTAAGCAACCCTTTCTTCATTCAGTATGGACACAACGCAACGACCGCTTCATGGGTGTGGAGCTTGAGGTCGAGGTCAAAGATGGCAACATCGACGACCATGTGGAAACATTGAACGCCAAGCTCAACGATGGTGAGGTAGGCAAGCGTGTGTACTTCGAGGCTGATGGGTCATTGACGCATGGCTTTGAGATCATCACTAATCCGATGGGCTTGGACGGTCACTATGAGTTGTGGTCTGCGCTACAAGATCGTGACTTGACGCGTGGTATGCGCTCACACGATACGTCAACGTGTGGTCTACATGTGCATGTCAGTCGTAAGAATATGCACACCATGCAGCTTAACAAGATGAATGTCTTCTTGAACCATCCTGACAACCAAGAGCTAATCAAAGCAGTAGCGCGTAGGTATGACGTCAACTATGCACGCATAGCACAGAAGAAGTTATCCAACGCACACAAGTATGACATCGAACGCCGCGATGCACTCAACATTACCAACGACAGGACTGTCGAGTTTCGTATCTTCAAGGGTACGTTGGTGCATGACACGCTGCTCTCAGCTATCGAGTTTGCAAATGCAGTAGTCAACTTCACCATGCCAGCATCATCGGCAGGGTTTCACCTATCAACACAACGCTTCATTGACTTCATTGATTCACCGTCACAACGCAGCGAGACCAAGCACTTACGTAAGCATCTCAAACAAACCAGCATCATGTCGTAATCCAACCACAACTAAGGAGAAATAACTATGTGTATTCTTATCCATCATCCAGCAAACGTATCATTCAGCGACGAGTTACTCAACGACTTCTACGCACACAACTCTGACGGCTTCGGTGCTATGTACTCAGAGGGTGGCAAGCTCGTAGTCGTTAAGACACTAGGCAAGCCGCAAGAAATCAACGCGCTATACAAAGACGCATTGAAGGGTCGTGAGTGCATCATTCACTACCGTATGAAAACGCATGGCGACATCGACATGGACAACTGTCATCCATACAAAGTAACTGACGAGATATGGATGGCGCACAACGGCATCCTGTCGATGGGCAACCCAGTAGATAAATCCAAGTCAGACACATGGCACTTCATCAAGTACATCCTGCGCCCTGCGTTGGAAGCTAACCCTGAGCTGATCTTTGACCTCGACTATCAACTGTATCTTGAAGACATGATAGGCGGCAGTAACAAGTTCGCGTTCATGCACAGCAGCGGCAAGAGCGTTGTCCTTAACTATGACGCAGGTGTCGAGCATGAGGGTGCGTGGTTATCCAACACATACGCATGGTCAGCACACTTGCATGGTCATGGTGCTAGGTACAAGTCAGGCAACGCCAACAAGTATTACACCGGCAGTTGGGGTATCAGCGATCAGGGCTACAACATAGGCTCGACCAAGCACAGCAGCAAGAGCTTGTCAGACGGTGCAGCGTTCGGTGACTACGACGACGAGTACGAAGGGTACGCGCACTATGACTACGACATCTCATCGTTCGGCAAGAAGTTAAACATACGCAAGGTAACTAAGGCTGCGTACAACTGTCACAAGCGCGGCACAAAAGCGTTGTATGAATGGGTGTTGATGGCTCCCAACAAAGCAGCGTTCCTGCTTGAGCAAGCGTTCGGCGAGAAGATCGAGGGCGAGATGTGGGATATGGTCAACGCATACCCTGACGAGGCAGCCGAGTGGATACAAGACTTATTCGAGGCAGGTAACTACAACGATGCAACCATTGCAGCCATGTAAGGAGAGAAACCATGTCTGACATACATGACGAAGAAGTAAAAGAAATGATGCGGCAACTGCTGCGCGTGCTTGATGGCGATGTCGGGCTTAAACCTGAAGTCGCCATGCCTGCCCTGTTGTATGCAACAGGGTATGTGTTAGGTCATGCGGGACATGGTGTCCCGCTTAGTACGATCTACTCTCAAATCGTCAGCGACATTGAACACGCACGCGCAATAACTTCTGCCGCCGTTGAAACGCAGGATGCAATAGAACGTATGAAGGAGGGAGCATGACGGGTGTCATTTCTTTTCGGAGGGTTTATGGATGATGACAATGTTTTGCGTGACATCGCGCTGTGCATTTGCGCAGCGTGTTTGTTGATGATCGTTGGTGCGTGCTTGGCTTTTTTGTTTGTACGCTACGTGCCAGCATTTTTTATGTTGATTACTCATGGACATGGTGTCCATGAGTTTGTTTAGGAGGAAGTATGAGCAAGAAATCATTCGTAGTACGCATCAAAGGACGCGCTGACTTTGAGAAGTCATTGACTGTGTACAACAGCAGCGCAGAGGAAGCAATCGCGGCGGGGTTAGATGCCATATCACAACGTGACATCGACACGCTTATCGTAGACACCATACGCTTTCGCGTAGACCCAATGGAGGACACCAATGAGCGAGTTACAGGGACTGAGTAAGGATGAGTTGATTGACATGGTGCAGCAGCTAGAAGCACAGCTAAACAGCATTGTGTCAGCACTTGTGACGCATGGTGAACTAAGCCGCGCTGTGCTGCACGCCAACTACATAGTAGAAAATTTGCATAACGACCTGACAAACGATGCAGCCTCACGCAACTCAATCAGAGAGCTATGCGCAACCATCCAACACGCAGCCGCACGTATAAGGAGGCAGGAATGACCGCTGTAATTTTAGTAGATACAAAGGTGAGCTACGACCGACAAGGGGAGAACGCGAAAGCAATCAACTCGATGTCGGCGTTGGCACGTACCTACATTCACAGGCACACGCTGCTATGGGGCACAGACGGACTACGCGCCCTGCCTGTCCCTATGTGGGATGACTTTAATCAGGAGGTGGAATCATTCAAGCGTGACTTAAAAGAGAAAGGCTGCGACTTGCAGGTGTATTACATCGCCTACCCACACAACAACTATGAGGAGAAACTAAACAACCAAAAGCTGTTCAACGCTCTGTCACTAGAACTGGTACGCAGGTGTGACCTGATGGAGCGTGACCTACTAACCCGCGTGGAGCAGGTTGTCTTTGACCTGAACCAACGCTTGAAGATGGACTTCGTGGACGGTGAGGCAAAACCTCGCCGCTTCCATGAGGAGACGGTGCGCGGCTTGACTTATGAGGTCAAGCTGTTTCGCTTCTTCAATGACGTGTTAAAAAATAACACGTTATCTGAAACCCTCGATAGCCTGTCAGATTTGGCAGCGTACGAGGTGCAGGACATCCGCAAGGATGCTGCCGTAAGGCAGGATGTCTGGCAAAAGACAGTAGATTTGTTAAAATTATTGTCCAACGCTTGACAGTTTTTGCTACATCTGTATGATTTCACAAACCAACCACATGGAGTTTCATCATGGCTAAAGCCAAAACCTCAGTTGCACAGTTACCCCAAACGTACCAGACCATGCTCGACCGCGCTATCAATACGCTAAAGATGATGAAGGACAAAGCCGACATCGACTTCGTAGTTTACAGCGAGACGTACAACATCAAGGTAGGTACGATCAAGCTCGATACGTTAGGCAAGAGAAAGCGTATTCATTCTAAGCTGCCCCGCGGCACGATGACAGCCTACCTGTCGCCACTCATGGACAGCCTTGACTACGACAAGTTAATTACCATCCCTGTCGGGACGTTTGACATTAGTTCATTACAGTCAAGCATAGCCTCTCGCGCCTCTTTGATGTGGGGTGCGGGTACATACACCGCGCTGCGTACCAAAGACAAGAAGGGTATCGAGTTGTGGCGTTTGCCCAAAGACATGGACAAGGAGACGCTGGTTGACCCGCATCCTATGCAGAAAGAGATGCCAGAAAAACCGGCAGCGCGTTTAGTACGCGAATGGACGCTTGATTGATTCAGCAAGGGGTGTAAATGAAATGCAAGTGCGGTGCAAATTCGCAGGTAACTTCGACCACGAAAGAATCAACGCTTGGCGGGGTCGTTCGTTACCGCAAGTGCGGCGAGTGCGGGACAAGGTTTCAAACTCTGGAGACGATCATCGAAACACGTAGCGCAGGTCGTCCGCCTAACCCACTCAAGTTTAAACCACCACCACCTGTTTACACCCCTGCTGAAGTATCAAAGATCAAGGCCGTACAAACTGCGGTGCGCCGTAAGTCTGAGGATATACGAGAGAACCAACAACGGCGTAGCCGCGTATCTAGTTACTTTATCGAGGACGACTTCGATGATCTATAGGAGAACGCGATGTTAAAACAAGGACGCTTCATCAAAGAGCAACGACCAGAGATCGGTCGTTATTACAGGCCGAAGGATAGAGAAGTTGAACACACACCGGAAGAACGTTTCGCACAAAACCTAATACTAGGTAGGGTGGATGAAAAGTATTCTTTCTTTTCTAAATTTTTAAGCGTGATGTTGAGGGTATAGGTATGGCACAAAAGTTTCGCATCATTGAGCGTAATCATCTTGGCGTAATTGATTACTACCCCGTGTTTAAAAGCGTCACAGGCTGGCATGCGGTGAGCCTGAAGACTTTTAAAACGGTAGAAGAAACGAAAGACTACATATATAAGTACGCAGCAGAACCTATAACAACCATCGTTGAAGAAATAACTATCTAATGATTCAATTCAACCGCTACTCACCGGCAGACACCGACCCCGCAAGGCTTGCGGCTACCAACGCACGTCAATACTTGTGGGGTCAAGCCTATCTGACCGACCTCCCTCCCCTACACCATGTAAAGAACTTCTTCTATCAGCAAGAGATCGTTTGCTGCTTGGGGATGGAGCTTGCATGCGCCCACTACGACTTAACTATCGAGGATTACCATAGATACTTAGGCATGCCGTTATCCGACTCCCCACACTTTACTTTACCGCACGTACCAGTTGGCTCGATGGTGTACCAACCTCGTAGCTCTGGCTTTTTTTCTGTCATCGAGAACATGATCGTTGCTGCCTACGTTGCGCGTTTAAACAACAAGGAACTACTGATCGACAACACGTACGCATGGTGGGATTACAAAGAACCGTTCGAGGATATATTCCGCACGACATTCACGCTAATCGACAGGCTACCCCCTAACCCGCAAGCGGTTCATTTTGAATCTATGCGCGAGTTCATCTTTACCGCATCGCCCATGCACATCGACCAGTTCAGTCAGTTCAAGGTGCAGATGTACGGCAAGATAGAGCGCGAGATCAGGCGCTACTACAGAGATGGCGAAGCGTTTCCTGTGCTTGACGCTGGTTTAATCTTTATGCGTGGTGGCGACAAGCTAGAAGCGGAAACAATTCTGCCGCCTATGGATTTACTAATGAAAGACATCGCTGCCCTTGCGCGGCGCGTGCCCCGCCGACTCGTACTGTCTGATGACTACGTGCTAGCCGAACGCATAGTAGATAAAGACGATGCAGTCACCAACATCACACCCTTCGGACATCGAGGCTATCGCCACAGGTACGGCGAGAAGGTTTCGTGTCTGCCCATCCTGAAGAACTACCTTGCTCTGATCGACTGTGAAGAGAGCTTGGCCTGTCCTTCTGCCAACTTAGTTAACGCCGCCAACTGGACGCGTGACTTCAGTTTTAACTACAACACCATCAACCCTGTCTATAGGTACGTACTAATATGAGAGTCATAGTCCAGAACCATTACGATTTCATCACGACCAACGGTTTCCTGTTTACCAGCCCTGAAAGCGACATCGGCGCTGGCTTGCTGCGTCCGTGGAACGATCTGTACATAGAAGCGCAGAAGCGGGGCATTGATATGTTTACGCCTGACCAGCAGCAAGAAGCTGATCTGCTTATCTTGGTAGATAGGCCAACGACAATCAAAGCTAAAGCACCACGCACTATCGCTGTGCTGTACGAGCCAGACAGCATCATCCCTAACAACTACGACAAGGACTTCCTTGATAGTTGCGAGAAGGTCTTTACGTGGGACGACCGCTTAGTGGATGGTAAGAAGTTCATCAAGAATAACTTCACTACTAACTTGCAAAACGCTGACACACTCCTGCAACAGCAAGCGTTTACGGCATACCACGGACGCAAGCTACTGTGTTTGATGAACACGTACAAACAAAGCTCACACCCTAATAGTTTATATGGCAAACGCGTAGAAGCAATTAGATTTTTTGCGCATCATGAACCAAGGTTTGATTTGTGGGGGCGCAATTGGCAATGGTTTAACCACCGCGCATACCGAGGTGCAACCGATGACAAGTTAAAGACGCTATCAAAATATAAGTTTTGCTTGGCGTACGAAAACTGCGATAACGCTTACGGCTACATCAGCGAGAAAATGACAGACTGTTTCATGGTGGGCGTTGTGCCTGTGTATTTGGGTGCGCCCAACGTGCGTGACCACATACCGCCTGAGTGTTTTGTTGACGTTAAAGATTTTAAAACGTACGAAGAGTTGTACAAGTTCTTGTCTGACATGCCTCACTACGAGTACATGACTTATATTGACGCTATCAATAAGTTCATCACTTCACCTGAAGCAGAACAGTTTTACAACGCGCACTTCGTTGACACACTACTTCAACACATGGAGAAACCATGATTGATTTCTTTATGTGGCTATGCAAAACAACGGGACATTTAATCCGTATTGAGTACCCAGAAAAAAGCGAAGGTAATTATGAACATTGCCAAATTTGCGGTACTTTAATTAAGGAAAAGCCATGAGCCTATCCGTAGCAGTAGTAACCAGCACACTTGGTAGGCCAACCTTGCGCCAAGCTATTGAAAGCGTACGCGCTCAGACGTACAAGGCTAGGCACTATGTGTTTGCGCACGGTGAACAACACCACGCAAAAGTCGAGGCCATACTGGACGACGACTATCCATACGTAGAAACTGTGTACTTGCCTAACAACAATGGCGGCGATGGGTTAGCTATGGCTCCCGTGTTTGCTATGGCTCCGTACGTAGTCAACGAGGATGTGATCTTTTATCTTGATGATGACAACTGGTATGAGCCTGACCACATCGAGTCGTTGGTTAGCATGATTGAAGAGAACAGTTTGGCGTGGGCATACAGTTTACGTAAGATCGTTGACGCTGACGGTACGTTTATATGTGACGACAACTGCGAGTCGTTGGGCATGCACTTCAATGCAACTAACCACTACCTCGTTGACAATTCCTGCTACGCAGTACGCACAGCGATAGCTAGGCAGCACAGTCACGCGTGGTATGTACCAGTTGTGTCAGATAGAAACTTCCAACGCACGTTAATGCAAGCGAGGTTAGCGGCTGGCACAACAGGCAAGCATTCAGTTAATTACAGGTTATCTCCTGATGGATCAGGGGGCATGAGCAAGGAGACGTTCATAGGCAACAACGATTATATGAAGTACAGGCATCCCGATTTTCCAGAGTTGTGGGCACACAAACAAATTTTTAAATACTAGGAGTTAGTAAATGGCAAAACTTTATGTTGCAACACCCATGTACGGCGGTCAATGTTTTGGTTACTACGCGCAGTCATTGATGACGCTGCAAAACTTGTTGCGTGACAACAAAGTGGACGTGGCTATGTCGTTCTTGTTTAACGAGTCGTTGATTCAACGTGCGCGTAATGCGTTAGCGCATGGCTTTTTAAAGACTGACTTCACGCATCTAATGTTCATTGACGCTGATATTCGTTTCAATCCACAGGACGTAATGCCTATGCTGTTGGCAGACAAGCCGATCATCTGCGGTATCTACCCCAAGAAAGAAATTAACTGGGAGATGATTCATAAGGCGGCTGTTGCAGGTGTACCGCCAAGCGAGTTGCGCAAGTACTCAGGTTCATTCGTAGTTAACTTAGTTGGCTATGCAGGTGAGACACAGGTGCAGGTTGACCAACCTGTTGAGATATGGAACGGTGGCACAGGCTTCATGCTGATTAAGCGTGAGGTGCTTGAACAATTGCGCGAACACGTACCTAGCTACATCAACGACACGCATGACTTGGGTGGCAACATTGGTAAGGAACGTATCTCTGAGTTCTTTGCAACCAGCATCGAGCCTATGGGTGAGCGCCTGTTGTCTGAGGACTACCACTTTTGTAAAGAGTGGCGTGAGAAATGCGCGGGTACTGTATGGGCTGCACCGTGGGCACAGCTTGGTCATGTAGGCACACACATATTTGATGGCGTGTTGATGCCTCCTCCGACCGCGCATGCAGCGGCGATTACAACCCCTACTTCTACGCCTATATGAGAGAGCTAGCCAAGAAAATCAGGATTGATTCGCTGCGCATGGTGCATCGTGCGAAAGCTGCGCATATTGGGTCGGCGTTATCTATCGCTGACATCTTGGCTACGCTGTACGGCGGCGTGTTAAAACCACAGGACAAAGTAATCCTGTCCAAAGGACACGCTACCGTAGCGTTGTACGCAGCGTTGAAGCACTCAGGTATCAACCTAGACTTAGAGTCGTACGGTCAGTCAGGCTCCGTACTTATGCACCACGTAAGCCATAAAGTTCCCGGCGTTCACTTCTCAACAGGCTCACTTGGTCATGGCTTACCGTTCGGTGTGGGTATAGCTAAGGCATGGCAGCTACAGAAAAGAGAAGGCCGTGTGTTTGTAATCATGTCTGACGGTGAGATGCAAGAGGGCAGCAACTGGGAAGCGATACAGTTTGCTGCACACCATAAGCTAGACAACCTAACTGCGATCATCGACAACAACGATTTGCAAAGCATTACCACGGTAAAAGAAACGCTAGACCTGCGGGACTTAAAAGAAAAACTCAACGCGTTTGGTTGGGGTGCGTGGTACACAAGAGGGCATAACGTCCACATACTAGAAAGAGACTTTGCGTACTCACATAACATGCCAATCGCACTCATAGCCGAGACAGTTAAAGGTAAAGGCGTGTCGTTCATGGAGAACAAAGTTGAGTGGCACTACAAGACACCAACCGATGCAGAGTTAGAGCAAGCGATTAAGGAGATAGAAAGTGCGTAAGGCGTTCATGGAAGAACTGACTATGGCGGTGGAGGATGGCCGACCCATTATGCTAATTACAGGTGACTTGGGTTGGGGTGTGGTTGAAGAGTTTGCTAAACGCTTTCCTAACAACTTCATCAACGCCGGTGTAGCAGAGCAGAACATGATGGGCATGGCGGCTGGTATGGCAGCAGAGGGCTACCATGTGTTTGTCTACAGCATCGCTAACTTCTCTACGTTTAGATGTGCAGAGCAGATTAGAAACGATGTTGACTATCACAACCTACCTGTGACTGTGGTGTCAGTTGGTGGTGGCCTAGCGTACGGTGCTATGGGTTACTCACACCACGCGGTGCAGGACTACGCGTTGATGCGCTCAATGCCTAACATGTTGATTGCTGCACCCTGCGACGACAACGAAGCTAGAGCATGTACGCGCTATCTGATTGAGAAGCCACAGGCTAGTTACTTGCGTTTGGGTAGAGGTGGTGAGCCTGAGATACACAAAGATATGCCTATCGTATCGCCGGGTAAATGGGTGTTGGTTCATAAAGAAAAAACTACAGATTACACCGTAGTGTCTACAGGAACTGCGGCTTCTATTGCTATGCGTTTATTTCCATACGCAAAGCAATACACATTGCCGTTGTGGGGCATGCGGTACAACGCCATGCAAATACGACAAACCGGCGATAAAACTTTTACATCCGTAGAAGATCATCTGAGAGATGGTGGGTTTGGTAGCTGGCTGCAAGAAGCAGGATGCTCTGTGATTATAGAAGCGCTTAACTATAGAGTGTGTGGCATGGTTGGTACAACAGAGGAAATGTTAAAGGCAGGTGGTCTATGAGGATTGCAATACTAGGAGCTACGAGCCAGATAGCTAAAGACTTTATCTTGCATTTGCAGGACAACCACGCGTTGATGCTGTTCTCGCGCAAACCAAAAGAAGTCGATGCGTTCATGCAAGAGGCGGGGCTGCGTGACTATCTATCGTTTTCGTACCATGTGCTGCCCGATACGCAATGGTATGTGGATGCTGTGATTAACTTCGTTGGTGCTGGCGACCCTACTAAAGTAGCCGCGATGGGCGCTGATATTTTTTCTATCACGTATAAGTATGACGAGCTTGCGTTACGTTTTTTACGCCGCCCTAACACCAAGTACATTTTCATTAGTAGTGGTGCAGCATACGGTGATAGCTTTGATGTTGACCCCGCGAGTGCGGATACAAAAGTTGTGTTTCCAAGCAGCCCACTACCGCAGCATTACTATGGGTTAGCCAAGCATCAAGCAGAGGTTAGGCATCGCACGCTGCGAGACAAACACATAGTGGATGTGCGTGTGTTTAATTACATTAGCAGTACACAAGATATAGAACAGCGTTTTTTGGTAACAGACATGATTCGCTCGGTTAAGAATAACGAAGCCCTGTCTGTAGGTGTAGCAAATCCTGTGCGGGATTACATTGGTTCCGAAGATTTAACGCAGTTGTTAATGAAAATATTAGTATCACCGGGGGCTAACGGCGCGGTGGATTGTTATACGCGGGAGCCAATTAACTTACAAACAATGCTAATACGCGCACAACACGACTATGGTTTGAAGTTCAATACTTCTGGTACTCCTAATCTTATTGCAGCTACAGGGCTTAAAAGTTTTTATTATTCGCGCAACCACACAGCAGAACAGTTTGGGTACAGACCTCGATACGATTCGTGGGAGAACATTAAACGCGCTACGGATATTTTGCTAGGACGCACATGACACCAGAAGCTAAAGTAAAAACCAAGCTGTACAAGATATTAAAAGAGTGGGGCGTGTACTACTTCTCCCCCGTATCAGGGGGCTATGGCAAGTCTGGTGTGCCAGACATTATCTGTTGTTACAAAGGGCGCTTCCTTGCGATTGAATGTAAGGCCGGCAAAAACAAACCCACACTATTGCAAGAAGCTGAGATGGAAAAGATTCGTACCGCACAGGGTGTGGCAATGGTGATTAACGAAGACAACATTGATCTGCTTGAGCAGATACTGAAAGGGTTTACATGACGGAAGAATTAGATAGCGCGTTGGAGCATGGTGAAAACTTAGACAAAGAGGAGTTCATCAAAGAAGCGGTAGCTGCGTTTAGCAAGACGTTGAACGAGGCTGATGAGAAGAAGCACGCCGTGTTTCTTGTCTACGATGAAACAGATGGCAACCTACAGACGTATACCTTCAACGCTAACTTGCGTACGTTACTGATGATGATAACCAGCGCATACGAGATGGTTAACGAAGCTGGTGGTGGAGAGAAGAGGGTGTTGAATTGAAGAAGCCTTACAAACGTATTCTTGTTGTTGACTTCGAGACGCGCTGGTCTAGCAAAGACTACACGCTATCGAAGCTAACAACTGAGGAGTACATACGTGACCCACGCTTTAAAGCGTTTGGCGCGTGCTTCCGCTATCTTGATGAACGCACTACTGCATGGGTAACACATGAAAATCTACCTGATTACATCGCTCAAGTTGATTGGCGTAGTACTGCCGTACTTGCTCATAACGCTCAGTTTGATGCATCTATCTTGGACTGGATTTACGGTGCTAGTCCTTGCTTTATTTTTGATTCTCTCAGTATGGCCCGTGCTTTACGAGGTGTGGAAGTTGGCAATAGTCTTGCAAAACTCGCAGCCGACTTCGGACTACCAGAGAAGGGTCGAGCCGTACATTCCACAGACGGACTATCCGAGATTCCTGCGACGGTCGAAAGTGAACTCGCGGCGTACTGTGCGCATGATGTCTTTCTGTGTATCGAAGTATTCAAGCGTTTGGTCAAGGGCTATCCGGCGAAAGAGCTGATGTTGATTGACATGACGTTGAAGATGTTTACTCACCCTGTCCTTGAGCTTGACCCTAACATGCTCAGCGACGCTATCTTAGAAGAGAAAGAAGAACGTGAAGAATTACTGGCGCGTCTTGAGATTGTTGATGCAGCGTTGGCTAGCAACCCGAAGTTCGCGGATTTATTGGAGGCTTTGGGATGTGAAGTACCGACTAAGATCAGCAAGACTACAGGTAAAAAGACGCTGGCACTTGCGAAGAATGATGCGCATTTCCAAGCGCTACTTAATGGAGAACGAAAGGACGTTGCACTCCTATGCCAAGCACGACTGCGAGTTAAATCAACATTGGAGCGTACGAGAGCGCAGCGATTTTATGACATCTCGCAGCGAGGAACACTCCCAGTCCCGTTGAATTACTACGGCGCACACACAGGGCGCTGGTCTGCTAGCAGAGGTAGCGGTATCAACATGCAGAACATGAAGCGTGGTTCGTTCTTGCGTAAATCTATCCTTGCACCAGAAGGCTACATGTTGATTGTCTCTGACCTCTCGCAGATCGAGCCGCGTGTATTGGCTTGGCTGTCTGGTTACGATGCGCTGCTTGATGTGTTTCGTTCAGGCGGTGATGCGTATGCTACGTTCGGTGCGCAGATGTTTAACTTGCCCGGCATGACGAAGGACACACATCCTGTGGAACGGCAGTCGGCTAAGTCAGCGTTGCTTGGTGCAGGATATAACTTAGGCTGGGCATCGTTTGCAGCACAGCTACTAACAGGGTTCCTTGGTGCGCCGCCGCTACGCTATACAAAAGCAGATGCGCGTCAGCTTGGTGTGACATCAGAGAAGGTTGCCAAGTTTGTTGACTGGCCTGTGAACCTTGAGAAGATGCGTGCTATCCCGCACACATGCACCGAGCAAGAGTTGTTAATACATTGCTTAGTTGCAAAAGAGATCATTGATAAGTACCGCGCTGCTGCGCAGCCTGTGGTTGATTACTGGGATATGTGTCAGTCGCTTATCTCACGCAGTTTAAAAGATGGCGTTGAATACACGCACAAATGCGTGACATTTAAGCAAGGTGAAATCGTCTTGCCAAGCGGTCTGTCTTTGCGCTATCCTGATCTGAAAGGAACACCTGACGACAAAGGCCGTATGCAGTGGTCGTATGGTCCCGATGAAAAGAAGTTGTACGGTGGGAAGCTGACTGAAAACATTGTTCAGGCAGTAGCTCGTTGCATCATGACTGATGGCATGCTGCGTATACAAGAGCGTTTTCCATGCGTGCTAACCGTACATGACGAAGTTGCTGTTCTCGTACCTGAAACTCACGTTTCAGACGCTTTGCCGTGGGTGCTTGAACAGATGATTACTACCCCTGACTACATGTCGGGGATTCCACTCAATGCTGATATTGATTCTGCTAAACGCTATGGAGATGCTAAGTGATTGTTGAAACAATTGACTACCGTAAAATACTTACGTGGATTAACGATGTATGGGCTAAGTCATTAGCTGCTGTGCTTATGTTTGTGATTGGTGTATGGATAGGCCAAGTGCAGGTTGAAAGCAGAACAGTTGGTGACTGCAAATACGCAGGAGCCTTTCGTGTAAACCATGAAGCATTTGTTTGTCAGAGGCGGATATGATTCCAGTAAAAGTTAAATGGTCGCATAGTAGTTTAAAAGATTTTGAAGGCTGCGCGCGTCGTTACCACGAAGTAAAAGTGTTGAAGAAGTTTCCGTTCCAAGACACGATACAAACACGTTACGGTAAAGAATTGCATGAAGCCGCAGAGTTTTACATCAAAGACGATACACCTCTGCCAGAACAATTTGCGTTTGTTCAACCTACGCTTGACTCATTGAAAGCAAAGACAGGCAGGAAGTTTGTTGAGTACGAGATGGCGTTGACAGAAGATTTAAACCCCTGCGCTTTCGATAGCGAGAACGTATGGGTGCGCGGTATCGCTGACTTGATTATCGTCAACGACGATAACTTTACAGCGCGAGTAGTTGACTACAAAACAGGAAACGATAGATACCCTGACCGCGATCAGTTAATCCTGATGTCGCTGATGGTGTTCAAACATTTCCCGCATATCAAACGTGTGAAGTCAGCGTTGTTGTTCGTGGTAAAAAAGTCGATGGTTACGCACGAAGTCGGCGCTGAAGAACAAGAGCAGCTATGGTGGCGTTATCGTGAGCGCGTTGCGCGTCTTGCAGCTAGCCATAGTGTTGATGTATGGAACCCGAACCAAACACCGCTGTGTGGTTGGTGTCCGGTAACTGACTGTGAGCATCACCCTCAACATTAGGAGGCCAGCATGGCAACCAGAAACTACAAGAAAGAATACAAAAGAGATTTACAGACCGGCAAGTCCGGTGCAGATAGTGACCAGCATGAACGCCAGAGAGCGCGTCGCATGTACGACAAGCTGGGTATTGATAGAAGCGGGAAAGACATCGACCACGTTAAGCCATTACGCAAAGGCGGCAAGTCAACCAAAGGGAATCTACGGTTGCGCAGCAAGAGCGTGAATCAGGGAGACAATAAGTAATGCAGATCATTGACAACAAGTTATATCTTTTGAGAACACGTAATCCAGAAAAATATTCGATCATTCCAAAACACAAGATAATCAGTCACGATAACGGTATCTATGAAGTAGCAGTACATTTTGGTTTGGATGAAGCGCGAGTGCTGCGCAATCTGGGTGTAAAGAAAGTTGTCTCGCCTATCGAGGGTAAATACGATTGGCCGGGCAGGTTCAAGCCGTTCGCACATCAACGTGAAACGTCTTCTTTCTTAACGCTCAATCGTCGCAGCTTTGTGTTTTCAGAACCCGGCACAGGTAAAACTTTGTCGGCGCTGTGGGCTGCTGATTATTTAATGAAGGTTGGTGAAGTGCGTCGTTGTTTAGTGCTGTGTCCTCTGTCAATCATGACCTCGGCGTGGATGCAGGATTTAAACAACAGCATCATTCACCGCAGTTGTATCGTAGCGCACCACTCGCAAGCTGCACGCAGGCTGGAGATGGTCAAAGGCGGTTACGACTTCGTGATAACTAACTACGACGGTCTAAATTTAATTGCTGATGAAGTAGTTAAAGATGGCAAGTTTGATTTGGTGATCGTTGATGAAGCCAACGCATACAAGAACGTAGGAACCAAGCGTTTCAAGTCGCTGCTAAAGATACTAAAGCCCAACACCCACCTGTGGATGATGACAGGAACCCCCGCCGCGCAGTCGCCGCTAGACGCGTATGGTTTGGCTAAGCTGGTTAACCCTGATGCTGTGCCTAAGTTTGCTACAGGCTGGCGCGACAAGGTGATGTATCAAGCTACACGTTTTAGATGGATGCCTAAGCCAACATCAGGGGGCGATGTGCATGATGCCTTGCAGCCAGCAATCAGGTTTACAAAAGCGCAGTGTCTTGATCTGCCGCCAGTTATTACTGTCACGCGTGAAGTCCCGCTGACGGCGCAGCAAGCTAAGTACTACAAGATGTTAAAGGACCGCATGGTGATGCAAGCCGCCGGTGAAACGGTTACCGCAGTCAACGCCGCGGCAGGGGTCAACAAGCTACTACAGATCAGCGCGGGTGCGGCGTACACCGACAACCAAGAGGTCGTTACCTTTGACTGCTCCCCGCGCTTGAACGTGCTGCTGGAAGTGTTGGAAGAGACAAGCCGCAAGGTGCTGGTGTTTGCGCCCTACCGGCACAGCATTGACACCATCTCAGAGTTTTTGCAAAAGAACAATATTGAGATTGCACAAATACATGGAGATGTGACCCCAGCTAAACGTACGGCGATATTCAAACAGTTCCAGACTACGGAGTCGCCGCGTGTACTGGTCATTCAGCCACAGTCTGCATCGCACGGAGTTACCCTGACAGCCGCTGACACGGTGGTGTTTTGGGGGCCTGTCATGAGCGTTGAGACGTACCTACAATGCTGTGCGCGTACTGATCGGGTAGGCCAGAACTCAGACAAGGTAACGGTTGTGCATATAGAAGGTAGCGAATTGGAAAGAAAGATGTTTAAAAAGCTAGCAGGGCGGGTTGATGACCATGCGGTGCTGGTGAAGTTGTATGAAGAAGAGCTTGCATCTTAAAAAAGCCGGTTGTAAAATGTTTGACAGATGTACCCAACCACATGGAGTAAACAATGAATACAGAACTTGTCCCTATGGATAAGCTTGCCAAGGTCTACCTGAGAATCAGGGGCGCAAAGGCAGAGCTGACCACGCAATACGAAGCAGAACTGGCAGAACTCGACAAGCAGGAAGATGAGATCGAGAACGCCATGAAGACACAGATGATGGCGCTAGGCACGAAGTCGATGAAGACTGACGCTGGTACTGTCATGCTTGGTACTAAAACCCGCTATACCACCCAAGATTGGGGGTCGTTCAAGGATTTTGTTATCCAGAATGACGCCGTAGACCTTCTGGAACGTCGCATTGCCCAGCGCAACATGGCGCAGTTCCTTGAAGAAAACCCGACGTTAGTTCCGCCGGGGCTTAACTCTGATACGGTGTATCAGATCAGTGTTCGTAAACCAACTAAATGAGTAAAACTATGTCAAACATTATTGAATTTAACGCCTCCTCCGTCCCTTCCTTTGTTAAACGCGGTGAGCTATCAGCAGTTGCTAAAGCCTTATCTGGTGGCGGCAACGGTGGTGGTGGCAAACGTATCTCCATCAAGGGCGGTGTATTCCGTCTGATCTCCAACGGCGAAGAAGTTGCTGCTATTGATGAGCGCTATCTGGATGTAGTTATTGTCAACGCTGCACCCAAGGTGTCGCGCACGTTCTACATGGGCAAGTACGAAGAAGGTAATACGTCTGCCCCAGCTTGCTGGTCTGCCGATGGCGAGCGCCCTGATACTAAAGCGGATAACCCACAAAGCACGACATGCGCAACCTGCCCACAGAACATCGCGGGTTCAGGTGATGGCACTAGTCGCGCATGCCGTTACAGCCAGCGTCTCGCTGTGGTGCTGGAGAATGATTTGAACGGGGACGTTATGCAGTTGGCGTTACCTGCTCAGTCTATCTTTGGTAAGGAAGAAGGTAAGAACCGTCCGCTGCAAGCGTACGCTCGTTACATGACTGCGATGGGCGCAGGTCCTGATGCAGTTGTTACACGTCTGCGTTTTGATACAAAGGCTCCTGTACCTAAGCTGTTCTTTGAAGCGAAGCGTTGGTTGAATGACGACGAGTACGCTGTGGCTATAGAGAAAGGCCAGACTCGTGAGGCAACAAACGCCATCACGATGACAGTATCGCAAACCGATGCTAAGGTCGTCTCGCAGTCTGAGGTGGCAGGTACTGCACCAAAGGCAGTCAAAGCAGCAAAGACAAAACCGCCAGTTGAAGAAGACAGCGGGGACGAGCCAGCGGTACGCAAGGAAGCTGTTGTTGGTAAGAATGTTCCTAAAGGCGGCTCCGACCTGAACAAACTGGTCGATGCTTGGGACGATACAGACGACTAAAGCTATGGGGGAAAGCAGATGCTGGCTTCGCACCTCGCGTGGCGTGATCGACAAAAGTCGGTTGCAAACAGTGTAGTGAGTACCCCACCCAATAGCCCAGCCGGAGGTGGCGCTAATAACACCGGCAGCGGGGGCCAGCTATACCCTTTTGTTAGTTCACCTGAGTTGGTGACCCCGCATTTTTATAGGAGATCGTCGATGGCTTTTGATGGAAAAACATACGACCCAACACGCGACAAAGAACGCCTGACCACACAACTCTACAACGTCTGGAAATTGATGCGCGATGGACGTTGGAGAACCCTGCAACAAATCTCTGAAAAGGTCTACTGCCCTGAAGCAAGCGTGAGTGCGCGACTACGTGACTTTCGTAAGCGCAAGTTTGGGGGACACACAGTAGAACGCGAGTACGTTAAGCGAGGTTTGTTCAAATATCGTGTCATACCAAACGAAGATTACTAATGCCCTACTCACACACCGTTACTGACAGAATTATGAAAGCCCCCAAGACGCTGGGCAACCAGCTTGGGCGCTACTCTGTTCATTTGGATGTTCCTGTGACTTTGATTGCTGGTGCGACCGGCGCAACACGACAGACCGTATACAACTGGTTTGCAGGCGGGGAAGTACTACAACCCTACCGCGCTGCTGTTTCGTCGCTTTTAAAAATAATGCAAACATCCTCTACGCTAGAGGAAGCACGGAGAAGAATATGTTCAGCGTTCACCCTTCCAAATTAACAGATAAAGAACTTGTACGATATGCCGACATCATGCTAGCCGAGGGCAAGCTACCTGTTGATTGGCAAGAAGAAATTATTAAACGACTTGAAGACTTAGTTAACCCAGCATCACGACAAGACTGGCGCTAATTCATGGGAGCGCTAATGGAACCGTTAGATTTTCTAGCGGCGGTACTACCGTTCGCTGAAGATTTTTATTGCGTCGCGGAAGTTGACTCTCGCAAGAAAGAACACGTCTTCAGTTCGTCCATTGATGAGCTAGCGTCTAACGCTGCTCGGTTTAATGAGGCTAAGTGTGACACGTACTTTGCGTTAGCAGCGTTCAAGCACTCAGGAAGCCGTACTGCGGAGAACGCTAAAGTTATGCGTTCGTTTTTTCTCGACCTTGATTGTGCTGAAGCTGGCCCTAAAACGTATGCCACCAAAGAAGAAGGTATGGCTGCGTTTACTGCGTTCGTGGAGAAGACCGGCCTCGATGCGTTGGGTGCGCCTTTAATGGTGGACTCAGGTGGGGGCTACCATGTGTATTGGCCTCTGACTGCTAACGTCGATATAGCTACGTGGAAACCTGTGGCTGAAAACTTCAAGCGCTTGTGCAGACAAGAAGGCATGAAGATCGACATGACTGTACCTGCTGATGCAGCGCGTGTTATGCGTGTGCCCGGCACTACTAACTGGAAGCGAGTCAGAAAGTATGGCATCACGCTGCCGGTGGTTGTGTTGCAAGAGCCATTGCCAGAGGTATTTCTATTTGATGATTTTGCTAGGATTGTCCGTGAGAATCTTATAGACATACCTCCGGTACACGACTTTGAAGCGATACCCGGCAAGAAGCCTACGCTGCCAGCAACAGCAAACACACTAAAGCTGTTTGAGAACTCATCGACGTTCTTTAAAACAATCCTCAACAAATCAACAAAAGGGGATGGCTGCGGCCAACTCGTACACTATTTAGAAAACGCCTCTGAAGATGGCATGGAACCGCTATGGCGCGGCTGGCTATCAATCGCAACGAAATGCGAAGACGGTGTTAAAGCATCAAACTTTCTTACTGAGCGTCATCCATATACTAAAGAACGCATGGCGCAGAAGCTGCGCGAGATCAAGGGTCCATACCCATGTATTAAATTTGATAGCGAAAACCCCGGCGTTTGCACAGGCTGCAAGCATTACGGCAAGATAACTAACCCGCTAGCGTTAGGCAGGGAGGTGCAGGTTGAAGTCGAGGAAAAAGTTATACAAGTTGTTAAGCAGCCTACTGCCCCCCATGAAGAGGCAACGCAGGTTACGTATGTTAGGCCGACAGCGCCGCGTGGTTTTTCGTACGGTAAGACAGGTGGTATCTATCGTGAAGAAACAACGACGGATGAAGAGGGTAATAAAGTTACAGCGCAACGAATGATCTTGCCGTACGACCTGTTTGTCATGGACATACTAAAGCCGATTGATGGCGAACACACAGTTCACATGGTGGCGCTGCGTCCTGAAGGCGCGGTAGATGTTTTGTTTCCTCAGAAAACCATCATTGGTAAAGATGAAATAGCTAAGTCGTTAGCATCTCAAAACATCATGGCGGCTTTCGGTGCAGGTAACGACGCTCAGTTGTGGATGTATGTGCGTGGCTGCGTTGAGAACTACAGTTCAGGTCGTGGTGCTATGGGTGTGCCATCTAACTACGGCTGGCAGGAAGATCAATCGTTTGTTCACCACAACTTGATCTACGGTGCTGACGGTTCAATTCGCAAGATACCTATGCCGGGCTTAGAGAATGTATTCCATGCTACAGGACGCAACGGTACGTTGGATGGTTGGCGCAAGCGCTTTCTTTTGTTGGCATCGTCCACCTACAACAAGCCTGAAGACCTGCATCCGTTACTAGCTAGTGCATGCGTTGGGTTTGGTTCTATCGTCATGGCGTTCTCTGGCATTGATGGCATGACGTTTCACTTGGGGCACAGAGAATCAGGTACAGGTAAGTCATACGCGTTACGTATGGCAGCGTCTATCTGGGGGCATCCTAACCGCTACCGCGTAGGTGCGGCAACATCTGATGTAGCCATGCTGCAAAGGGCTGGCCTACTAGGTAGTCTGGCGTTGATCTCAGATGAGATCACAACCAAGAACCGTGCGAACTTAGAGTGGTTCCCTGCTTTCTGCTTTAGCTATAGCGAGGGTGGTGGCAAGGACAGGATGGAGGCGGGAGCCAACAAGGAACGGATTAACACCTCGTTCTGGATGGGTCTAGCGTTGATGGCATCCAACACGGTAGTGTTGGACTACATGACAGGGGTGCGTAAACACTCCTCTGAGGGTGAACTACGTCGAGTCTTAGAACACAACCCACGCACTAAGCTACGCTGGACTCCTGCTGAGCTTGAACTTATCAAGACATACGCAGACAGCTATGGGGTTGCGGGTCCGTTGTTTGCACAATGGGCTGTTAAAAACCGCGAGACTATTCAGCGTGTGTACAAGGAAGTTGAAGCACGGTTAAAGGTTGAGTTCAACATCGTGGATGATGAGCGCTTCTGGTTGGCGGGTTGCGCTGCTGATGTGACCGGAGCCATCCTTGCAGGCGACAACTACGCAGGGATTGTTAACCTGCCGATCGAGGGCATCATCAAGGCGCTAAAGGGTATGGTAGTGGAGCAGCGTAAGTTAATGCGTGCAAGCGTAAGAACTGCGGAAGACGTGCTGTCAGACTACACCACTACGTTCTACGGCAACCTCGTTGTGTTTTCTGCGGCTGACCCAATCGGTGCGCGGTTTGGTGACGATACGTTGGTTGAGAAAAACACGCTGCGTAACAAGGTGGCTGGGCGTGTGGAGCATGAGGTAGCGCCGGGGTACGTGGACTTCTACATCGAGGAGCAGCAGCTTAAAGCTCATTGTGCTGCGATGGGGTTTAGCTTCTCTGACTTTAAGCGTGACATAGAGAACATCTACCGTGTGCAGTACATCCCGAAGTTTGATTTACTACGCAAAACCAACGGACCACCTATGCGTGTGAACGTAGTAAAGATCAGTCAGCCGACAGAACTATTTGAGAAGAATGTCTAAGAAGCTGACGGTTAAGTATCCGTGGGCGACGCTGCCCCGCTATGGTGGGTTTTTTGTACCGACGTTGGAACTTGAGAAAACGCGGGAGGAAGGACTAAAGGAAGGGATACGAATACGTATGTGGGGTAAAGCCGAGCCAGCCATCAAGGATGGCAAGCTCGGTGTGTTGTTTACTATTGGCGGGAAGCGGCATTGAATGCAGCAGCGAAGTCATCCTTTGCATACCGTATCTCGTCAATGCGTAAACGCTTTTCGCTAGGTGTGAGCGACGAAGCGCGGACAAGGCGCTCCATTTTTGAGAAGTCAGCAATACGTTCTTTGAACTTCTCAGACACGCTAGACAACACAATCTCACGCCCGTACTTATCAGCAAACGCTTCAGCTTCTTTAACTTGCCCTTTTTCTACCAATGTATCAAACGTGTTTTTAATTTGGTTATAGCGTTCACCGTTATCGAAGAACGCATCAAGCTGGCCTCTGGCGTTGTTAGGCTGGAACATAGAACCAACCAGAGGCATTTCAGACAAGCGTTTAGTCGGTGCTTCAGGACCTTTGGTTGCTGGTACAACTGCACCTAGCATGCTCATGAGTGCCAGACCGTAGCCGCCAAAGTATGCGTTCGCTAAGTAGTCTACTTTGACAGGAGACACACCTAAAGAATTACCAATAGCTGTCGCTGCACCTGTTGTTTTTTCACGCGTACGTGCTTCAGGTAGTAAGCCTAGCTCTGTTCTGGATTCTATATCTTCACCGGTATAGAAAGACTTGTTAAGTTGTGTCTCCAATATAGGCTTAACTGCTAACGGTACAAATGTTGTTGGTCCCAACGGCATAGTGTCTGCAAGCATCTTACCCATAGCTTCTAACACAGGCTTACCTTGCGTATCTTTCTGCGCAAGCATGACAAGAGCTTCAGGCAACGCTTTAAAAACAAGACCCGCTTCGTATGGGATAGGTATGCGTAGTGGTTCTTCTACGCCCGGTATGCGAACAAAATAATTCATCAACTTGTCGCGTGGTTTAGCGCGTTTGTATGCGTCGTCATCTCGCATAGATAGCGCGTATGCAATTGTTGTTGCAGCTAAAAGCGTGCCGCGCACAGCTAGTTTGCGCTGTATACCTAGTCTTTCATTGAAAGGCAGCTTGCCTCTCATGGATTCGTACAGTACGTTCAAACCTTGTATCTGCGAGTTTAAGAAAGGCACCATCATGTTCAAGGCGTACAACGTACCGCTAGTACCACGCTTACTAAAGTTCATAGACTCCATAGCAGCAAGCGTGGCTTCCATCTCCGACAATCCCTGCTGCCTGTACGACTTGTACAGCGCCACCCTCGATGAAGCGTCTGCCTTCATTGCCAACATATCAGCCTTAGCCAACACGCTGACATCACCTTTTACCAACTGCAACAAAATCTTTTCCATGTCTTCCGACGTACCGGAAATAAGCTGCCCACCAAACACACCTGCGCGTTGCAGCGCTCTTTCTTCTTCGCTGACTCCGCCCAACATGCTTATTAACTGGGACACAGAACTTGTCACGGGTGTCAT
>Ga0114974_10000306_pt1 | contig 41699 bp, 52 predicted proteins | sample S_130206_EF_Meta_FD_87318 | JGI IMG/M metagenome (GOLD analysis project Ga0114974, IMG submission 87318) | Freshwater microbial communities from Lake Simoncouche, Canada to study carbon cycling - S_130206_EF_MetaG | ecosystem: Environmental > Aquatic > Freshwater > Lake | place: Lake... | reverse complement strand
GGTTCCGGCATGTCCTTTACCGCCTTCACCACCACCAGCCCGAACTGGCCCTTGGCGTCGGTGGGATCTGGCTGGAATTCCTCGATCACTTTGACGATGCCGACCACGGCCTTCTGTTCGTTGGAATGATAGAAGAAGCCCTGATCGCCCTTCTTCATCGCCTTCATGTTCAGCTTGGCGGTGTGGTTGCGCACGCCGCTCCAGGGTTCGCCCTTGGCGCCCTTCTTTTTCTGCTGCTCCCACGACCAGGCATCGGGTTCGCTCTTGAACAGCCAGTACGCCATCGCCCGTTCCCCAGACTATTCCGATGTCAGCTTGCGGTTCATCAGCCGCGCCACCGCCTGCTCCAGCGGCAGCTTGCCGGCCAGAAGGTCTGCCACGGCCTCGGCGATGGGCAGCTCGATGCCTGCCTGTTTGGCGCGCGCCACCAGGGCGGGCGCGGTCGCCACGCCTTCGGCCAGCGCGTGACCCGGCGCGGAAAGCGACGCGGCCTGCTTGCCGCCGCCCAGTTCGACACCAGCAGAGAAATTGCGCGACGAGCGGCTGGTGGCCGACAGCATCAGGTCGCCCAGGCCCGACAGGCCCATCAGGGTTTCGCGTTTGGCGCCCAGCGCTTCGCCCAGCCGCGCCAGCTCGGCGAAGCTGCGGGCCAAGAGCGCGGCGCGGGCATTCTCGCCCAGCTTCAGGCCTTCAACCACGCCACATGCGATGGCGTAGACATTCTTGGCCGCGCCGCCCAGCGCCACGCCGGTAATGTCGTCGCCCGCATAAGGCCGCAAGCCCGGCGTGGACAAGGTCGCCTGCAGGCGCTCGGCGCCCGCGCCCGCGATGGTGACGGCGGTGGGCAGGCCCAGCGCCACTTCGCGTGCGAAGCTGGGGCCGGACAGAATCGCGACGGGATGGCCGGGCGCGGCCTCGGCCAGCATCTCGTGCAGCAGCTTGCCGGTGTCGCGTTCGATGCCCTTGGCGCAGATCACCAGCGGCGCATCACCCTTCAGCAGCGGCAGCAGCTGGTTCACCAAGGCGCGCGTCACCTGCGCCGGAACTGCCAGCAGGATGACTTCGCCGCCGGCCGCCACCGACAGCGAGGTGGTGACGGAAATGTCTTCGGGCAGATCGATGCCGGGCAGGTATTTGGGATTCTCGCCGGCGGAAATGTCCACCAGCAGGCTGCCATCGCGCGCCCACAGGTTCACGCGCCGCCCGGCCCGCGCCGCCGTTGCCGCCAGCGCCGTGCCCCAGCCGCCTGCGCCCAGCACCGAGACATGGGAATATGCTTGTTCTGCCATAATGAAGGTCGATTTGTTGATTATTCGGTCTGCGGGACTATGTTCTGCACGGATGCGTCTGCCAAGGGCGCTTATGTCACGGTGAGGACGGTATGACGCTTACGCGGCGCGATTTCGCGCTGAATGCCGGGTTGGCCGTCGCTTGCGCCGCCCTGGCTCCGGGCGCAGCGCGGGCCCAGAACAAGGTGCAGATCCAGCGCCGCATCGAGTTCACCGAAGAGCAGCGCGAGGACCTGACCCAGGTCAGCGCCTATCTCAATACCATCACCACCCTGGCCGCCGAGTTCGTGCAGATGAACCCGCAGGGTTCGATCAGCCAGGGCGTTTTCTATCTCGCCCGTCCCGGCAAGCTGCGCTTCGAGTATCGCGCCCCCAGCCCGACGCTGATCGTCGCCACGGCGGGCTATATCTATGTCCGCAACAGCCGTCTCAACACGGTGGACCGCTACAGCGTCTCGGACACGCCGCTGGGCCTGCTGCTGGCCGACAATATCAACCTGCGCGCCAACGCTGCCGTGCTGGGGATTGATCGCGCGCCCGGCCAGCTCGTACTGCGGGCCCGTTCCAGCACCAACCGGATGCAGGACAATATCCAGATCGTCTTCGCCACCACGCCAACGCTGCAGTTGCGGCAATGGACGGTGCGGGACGCACAGGGCGGCAGCACCAGCGTGGCGCTGAGCAATATCCAGACCGGCACGCCGGTCGCGCCGGAAGCCTTCGCCATTCCCGTGAAGGCGCCCACCATCCGCAAGAGCGGCAATTGATTCCAAGGGTCGGGCTGGTCTGTGATCGCGGGGTTGATGACGGGCTGCAACTGCATCGTGTCAACGACGCCTATATCGCCGCCGTGCGTGACGGCGCGGGCGCGCTGCCGCTGCTGATCCCGGCGCTGAACGTGGCGCTGGGCGGGACGCTGCACCAGCATGTCGCGGAACAGCCCGGCCGCATGATCCATTTCGATGACGAGAGCCTGCCGCTGGAGACACAATGGGGTCCGGCGCATGCGCTGGACATCCTGCCCGGCGGCCTCTTGGCCCGCATCGCCGGCACGGGAAGCGTCACGGTCAATTCCCTGCACCACCAGGGCATCGACCGGCTGGCCGCGCCGCTGCAGGCCGACGCCACCGCCCCGGACGGCCAGATCGAGGCCGTCTCCATGCCGGGCGCGCCCGGTTTCCTGCTGGGGGTGCAGTGGCACCCGGAATGGAGCTGGGCAGAGAACGGCCTGAGCCGGGCGATCTTCACAACTTTCGGAAATGCCTTGAAATAACGTAAGTAATTACTTACTGTAAGTTATGGCTTACGAAGATGTGTTCGCAGCCCTGTCCGATCCCACCCGCAAGGCGGTATTCGACCGTTTGCGGCACGGCCCCCTGACCGTGGGGGCGCTGGCGGCGGGCCTTCCGGTCAGCCGCCCCGCCATCTCCCAGCACCTGAAGATCCTCAAGGCGGCGGGGCTGGTCACGATCCAGGTCGATGGCGTCCGCCACCTCTATCGCCTGCATGGGCAGGGCCTGGAGGGTTTGAAGGATTATGTCACCACGATCTGGGAAGAGGCTGAAAAGGCGCATCGGGACGAGATTGCGCGCCAGCTCGAGGAGCGGCGCTATGGCTGACGGCATTTCCAGCGGGCCTGAACGGCAGATGAACGGGTATGGCAAAATAGATACTGTCACGCGTTTTTTCCATTAAATGAAAAAAACTTGAAACCTGTGACATTCGTGCCTAAATTATCCCTCGAAGGCTGTGGACTGCAGGCTCTGCCCCCGCTCGCTTCGCGGTCCTGCCTTCGACGGAGCAAGGGTGATCCCCTCCCCAAGCTCCTTCGCGCCTTTAAAGCGCATTTGGGCTCCCGGCTTCGCCGGGAGCCCTTTTTTTACGCCGCCACCCGCCGCAAAGTGAGACTCAGCCGCCCACCGCCCGGCACCAGCCGCGAGCTGCCGGGCACGATCCGGTCAATGCCGTGATAGGCCAGCCGCGCCGGTCCGCCGAACAGGATGACATCACCGGAGGCCAGCTTGACGCTTTGAGTCTTCCCGCTTCTTGCGGCACCGCCGATGCGGAACAGGCCATCGTCGCCCAGCGAGACGCCCACCACCGGCGCTTCGACATCCTTTTCGTCGCGGTCCTGGTGCAGGCCCATCTTCGCAGCCCCGCGATAGAGATTCAGCAGGCAGCAATCAGGCGGCGGCAGTTGCGCGATATCATCCCACAGGGTCAGCAGGGCAGGCGGGATCGCCGGCCAGGCTTTCCCGGTGACGGGATGAAGCGGCTCGTAGCGATAGCCTGCCGTGTCGGAGACCCAGCCCAGGTGGCCGAAATTGCTTTCCTCCACCGAGAAGGGCTTTGCCGTTTTTGGCATCAGGGGGCGATAGAGCGGCGCCGTTTCCAGCCGTGCCAGCACATCGTCCAGCAGCGTCTTTTGCGCCTGGGGAGAGAAATACGCGTGCCAAAGAAATACGCCGGGCGCCAGCGCAAGCTTCACCATTGATGCGGTGAACGCGTAGGCACGGTGAAGATCCTGTCGTAGAAATCGCTCATGCCGCGCGTATCCAGCCAGGCTTTCAGCTTTTCCGGCGTGTAATCGCGCGCGATCCATTCCGCCAGCGGCACGCCATGCGAATCTTCTGCGGCGAAGTCGAGAAATTGCTTCAGCCAGCGCTGGTGCGTCTTGGGGAAGTGGAGATAGGGCCAGCGGGCGAACTGCGCCCGCGCTTCTGGCAACGCCGCCCAGCCGCCGCGCCAGACCAGGAACAGCGCCATTGCCAGGCTGGTGCGATCCTGCCCACCGGAACACTTGGCGACGAAGGGCTGGGGGCAGGCGGCGAACACCTCCATCAGCCGCACCAGCATCGCGCGCGTCGGCAGCTTGCGTGAATCCATCATGGCGTCGAAATGCGGAATCTGCAGTGCTACGGCGGCGGCGGTTTCGTTCTTCCACCAGGACAGGTCGTCATTGCGGCCGCGCAGATTGACGATGCCGCGAATGCCCCGCCGGGCCAGGAAGCGCCGATAGCCGCCTGCCCAGGGCTGGGCCATGCGCGCGACCGCCCCCGGGACCACCCAGTGGAAATTGTAGAGAATGTCGCCCAGGGACCGCATGCTGGAGTGCCTTGTACGAGGCCGGCTGCCGGACCGCAAAAAACGCTTGGGAGCCCCAGGAATCCTTCTGCTTGACCCATAAAGGCTTTTCCGTATATTGCGCCGCTCTTCGGGCGACTCCGTCGTACCGAAAACAGTTTATTTTCAAGGAATTAGACCATGTATGCGGTCGTCCGCACCGGCGGAAAACAGTATAAGGTGGCCAAGGACACGGTCCTGAAGGTCGAAAGCATCACGGGCGATGTGGGCTCCAAGCTCGACCTCGAAGTGCTCCTGCTGGGCGGCGACAGCCCCAAGATCGGCGCACCGCTGGTCAAGGGCGCTTCGGTCCAGTGCGAGATCGTCGAGCACGGCCAGGGCGAGAAGGTCATCGCCTTCAAGAAGAAGCGCCGCAAGAACACCCACCGCAAGCGCGGTCACCGCCAGCACTTCACCACGGTGAAGGTGCTCGGTATCACTGCCGGTTAAGGACACACACAAATGGCACACAAGAAGGCAGGCGGTTCTTCGCGCAACGGTCGCGACTCGAACCCCAAGATGCTCGGCGTGAAGCTGTTCGGCGGCGAAGTCGTCGCGGGTGGCAACGTGATCGTGCGCCAGCGCGGCACCAAGTTCTATGCCGGCGAAAATGTCGGCATGGGCAAGGACCATACGTTGTTCGCGCTCGCCGAGGGCCGCGTATCGTTCAAGACCGGTTTCAAGCGCCGTACCTTTGTGTCCGTCGTTCCGGCGAACGGCCCGGCCAAGGTGGCGGCGGAATAACAGGCGGCTGAAGACATAGGCCGCCACAAAACGTGGCGGCCCGTTATGCGAGGGAGATGGTCCGCCATCTCCCTTTTTTATTTCTCGCGCGAAAGGAATATGCGGGGAATGTCATGTGCATTTTGGAGAGCAAGAGACTGAATTTGCGGCCGCCGCGTCCCACGGATATCGAGGCGATGGCGGTGTGGCTGGGCGATTATGACGTCGCCAAGAACCTGTCGCGGGTGCCCTATCCCTATAGCGAGGAGCATGCCGAAGAATTCCTCGCCATGCCGCCCGATGGCCGCCATGTCTTTGTCATCGAGCGCAAGCAGGGCGGAACCTTCCTGGGGCTCATCGGCCTGCATCCCGACGAGACCGGGTATGAGTTCGGCTATTGGCTGGGCAAGCCCTATTGGGGCCAGGGCTTCGCCACCGAGGCCGCGGACCGCCTGATGACCTATGCCTTCGAGAGCATGGGGCTGGAAATGGTCCATGCCGGCTGGTTCGTCGACAATCCCGCCTCCGGCCATGTCCTGGCCAAGCTGGGCTTGCGTCACAACGGCTCCAAACTGCGCTTTTCCCGGGCGCGGGAGGCGGATGTGCTCTGCCATGACATGCTGTTGACGCGGGCCGATTTCCTGCGAAAACAAGCGGCTTAGGGAGCGCCGGTCCCGCGAAGTTGAAGACTTCACGTCAGGCCGCGCGACCAATAAAGAAAGTTCTCAATGAAATTTCTCGATGTTGCCAAGGTCTATGCCAATAGCGGAGCAGGCGGTAACGGCTGCATCGCCTTCCGGCGCGAGAAGTTCATCGAGTATGGTGGTCCGTATGGCGGTGATGGCGGCCGCGGCGGCGATGTCGTCGCCGAGGCGGTGGAAAATCTCAACACCCTGATCGACTACCGCTTCCAGCAGCATGTGAAGGCCAGGAGTGGCGAAGGCGGCAAGGGCAAGGTGATGACCGGCGCCAATGGCGACGATGCCGTCATGAAGGTGCCAGTCGGAACCGAGATCTATGAGGAAGACGGCGAGACGCTGATCGCCGACCTTGCCACGCCCGGCCAGCGCGTGCGCTTGCTCAAGGGCGGCAATGGCGGCTTCGGCAATGCGCACTTCAAGAGTTCGACCAACCAGGCGCCTGACTTCGCCATGCCTGGCCAGCCGGCGCAGGAAGCGATCTTCATCCTCAAGCTGAAGCTGATCGCCGACGCCGGGCTGATCGGCATGCCCAATGCGGGCAAGAGCACCTTTCTCAGCCGCGTCTCGGCGGCGCGGCCCAAGATCGCCGACTATCCTTTCACGACACTGGAACCGCAGCTAGGCGTGGTGAAGGTGGATGAAAGTGACTTCGTGCTGGCCGACCTGCCGGGGCTTATCGAGGGCGCGCATGAAGGCATTGGCCTGGGCGACCGCTTCCTCGGCCATGCCGAACGCTGCGCCACCATCTTGCACCTGATCGACGGCACCGGCGACGCGGTGGCCAAGACCTACAAGACCATCCGCGCCGAACTGGAAGCCTATGGCATGGGCCTGGATGAAAAGCCGGAGATCGTGGCCCTGAACAAGGTGGACGCGATCCCCGAAAAGGAACTGGAAAAGAAGAAGGCGGCGCTGGAGAAGGCGTGTGGTCACAAGGTCATGATCCTGTCCGGCGTGACCGGCGAGGGCGTCATGACCGTGCTGCGCGCCATGATGAAGAATATCCAGAATCGCCGCGCTCATCGCGTGATGCTGGCGGATCGCCATCGTCCCGCGCGCAAGCCCGTCACCCGCGCCGAGCGCCAGACCGTCAATTTCAATGCGCCGGTGGTGCCCAAGTCGATGGCAGCGGAACTGGATCTTGATGTGAAGGTCAAAGTGAAAAGCGCCCGTACCGTCATCGCGCCCAAGAAAAAAAAGGTGGCGGAAGCCCCGAAGCCTGTGCGCGCACCGCTCAAGAAGAAAAAGGCGGTCAAGGGTGGCGGCCGGGCCAAGGCCAAGCCCAAGCCCGCCAAGCATTCTGCCAAGGCGCGCGCCAACAAGGCGGCGCTGAACAAGAAACGATCGCGGCGATGAGCGACCTGTTTGCCGGCGCCAGGCTGATCGTCGTCAAGGTCGGTTCCGCCCTGTTGGTGGACCGAAACGCCGGCGAGCTGTGCCGGGCTTGGCTGGAATCGCTTTGCGCGGATGTGGCGGCGCTGAAGGCCAACGGGGCGCAAGTCATCCTGGTGTCGTCGGGCTCGATCGCGCTGGGCCGCCGCCTGCTCAAGCTGCCCGCTGGCGCCTTGCGGCTGGAAGAAAGCCAGGCGTCGGCAGCGGCAGGGCAGGTGCGGCTGGCCGAAGCCTATGCCGATATCCTCGCCGGTCATGGCCTTGTCGCGGCGCAGGTGCTGCTGACCTTTGGCGATACCGAAGAGCGCCGCCGCTATCTCAATGCTCGTGCAACGCTGGGCACGCTGCTCGACCTGGGCGCGGTGCCGGTGATCAACGAGAACGACACGGTGGCCACTGCCGAGATCAAGTTCGGCGACAATGACCGGCTGGGCGCGCGTGTCGCCTCGATGATGGGCGCGGATCGGCTGTTATTGTTGTCCGACGTGGACGGGCTCTACACGGCGAATCCGGGTCAAGACGCGAACGCGCAGCATATTCCCGAGGTCGTCGCCATCACGCCGGAAATCGAGGCGATGGCGGGCGACAGCATTTCTGGCGTCGGCCGGGGCGGCATGGCGTCCAAGCTGATCGCCGCCAAGATCGCCATGGGCGCGGGTTGCGACGTCATCATCGCCAAGGGCGAGGCGCTCAATCCGCTGGTAGGACTTGCTGCGGGTGCACGCCATACCAGGTTCCGTGCGTCGGTGACGCCCGCCGCCGCACGCAAGCGCTGGATCGCGGGTGTGCTGCGCCCTGAAGGTGCGCTGGTGATCGATGAAGGCGCAGTCAAGGCGCTGCAGGATGGCAAGAGCCTGCTGCCCGCTGGCATCCGCCAGGTCGATGGCCGCTTCGAGCGCGGCGATGCCGTGCTGGTGCGCACCCGCGATGGGCGCGAGGTCGCGCGTGGTCTGGTTGCCTACAGCGCGGAGGATGCGGAACGCATCGCAGGCAAGCGCAGCCTCGAAATCGAGGCAATCCTGGGTTATCGTGGCCGGGACGAGATGATCCACCGCGACGACCTCACGCTTACGGGGACCTGAGTCATGAATTTGCAGCATCCTTTAGCCGTGGAAATGCATGCGATCGGCCTTGCTGCCCGCCAGGCCGCCCGCGCGATGCGCGAAGCGGGTGATGATGCCAAGACGAAGGCGCTGCGCGTGGCCGCCGCCGCCATCCGCACCAATGCCGCCGCCATCCTGGAAGCCAACAAGGGCGACATCGAGGCCGCGCGCGCCAACAACATGGCGGCGCCGATGATAGACCGGCTGATGCTCAACGAAGCCCGCATCGAAGCGATGGCCAAGGGTATCGAGGTCGTGGCCGAACTGCCTGATCCGGTCGGGCGCGAACTGGCGCGCTGGTCGCGCCCCAACGGGCTCGATATCGCCCGCGTCGCCACGCCCATCGGCGTCATCGGCATCATCTATGAATCGCGTCCCAACGTGACCGCCGATGCCGGCGCGCTGGCGTTGAAGTCGGGCAATGTCGCCATCCTGCGCGGTGGCTCGGACTCCATTCGCTCTGCCACCGCCATCCTGGCGGCGATGCGCGAGGGTCTGGCCGCCGCCGTCCTTCCCGACGCCGCCCTGCAAATGGTGCAAAACACCGACCGCGCCGCTGTCGGCCTGATGCTGGAAGGCCTGGACGGCAATGTCGATCTGATCATTCCCCGTGGTGGCAAGGGCCTGACCGGCCGCGTCATGAGCGAAGCGCGCGTGCCTGTGCTGGCGCACCTGGAAGGCATCGTCCATGTCTATGTCCATGCCGCCGCCGATGCCGCCAAAGCAAGGCTGGTGGTGCTGAACGCCAAGATGCGTCGCACTTCGATCTGTGGTGCGGCCGAAACACTTCTGCTGGACCGCGCCATCCTCGAGACGCTGGGTGTCGACACCCTCAAGGATCTCGCTGCAGCAGGTTGTGAAATTCGCGGTGACGATGCCGTGCGTGCCGCGTTCCCTGCCGCGAAAGCGGCGACGGAAGCAGACTGGAAGACCGAATATCTCGACGCCATCATCGCCGTGCGCGTGGTCGATGGCGTGGAAGAGGCGATCCAGCATATCGAGACACATGGCTCGCATCACACTGATTCCATCATCACAGAAGACGCTGCCGCCGCCGAGGCTTTCCTGAACAGCCTGGACAGCGCCATCGTGCTGTGGAACGCCTCGACCCAGTTTGCCGATGGTGGCGAATTCGGCATGGGCGCGGAAATCGGCATCGGCACCGGCAAGATGCATGCGCGCGGCCCCGTGGGCGCGGAACAGCTCACCACCTTCAAGTATGTGGTGCGTGGCAACGGACAAACCCGTCCCTAGGAGAGAGTGATGAGCAAGCACCAAGGCGGCTGCCATTGCGGCAAGGTCGCGTTCGAATTCGAAAGCGGTCCGCTCACCGACGGCCTGGAATGCAACTGCTCCATCTGCGGCAAGAAGGGTGGCATCCTGCATTTTATTCCAGCATCCGCCTTCACCCTGAAGACGCCGCGCGAAGCGCTGACCACCTACACGTTCAACCGTCACGTGATCGAGCATCATTTCTGCGCGACCTGCGGCGTGTCTTCCTTCGGGGAAGGCACCGACCCCAAGGGCAACCTGATGGCGGCGATCAACCTGCGCTGCGTCGAAGGCGTTGATCCGCACAGCCTCAAGCTCAATTTTTTCAACGGGCGCGGCATTTGAACTGGATCGTCCCGCCGGGGCCGGTGGGGCCGCGTCTCACCATTGGCTTGCTGGGCGGCTCGTTCAATCCGCCGCATCAGGGCCACCGCTATGTCAGCGATGTGGCGAAGAAGGCACTGGGCCTGGATGCGGTCTGGTGGCTGGTGACGCCCGGCAACCCGCTCAAGCGCGCCAGCGAACTCGCCGATCTGCTTACCCGTACGGCGCTGGCGCAGCAGGTGGCGGGGCCGCAGGACACGGTCACAGCCCTCGAAGGCGCGCTGGGCACCCACTACACGGTGGACACTTTGCGGGCGCTGCGGCGGCGTTTTCCCGCCACGCGCTTCGTCTGGCTGATGGGCAGCGACAATCTTGCCGCCTTTGGGCGCTGGAAGGACTGGGCGACCATCGCGGCCGCTGTACCCATCGTGGTGGTGCGGCGGCCGGGCACGGCGCTCGATACCCTGAAATCACCGTTGGTGCGCCGTTTTGGCCAGGCACGGCGGCTGACGGCGGCGCCCTGTGTCCTAGTGCTGGATGGCCCGCGCAGTCCCCAAAGCTCCACGGCCATCCGCATGGCCTTGGAGCCGCGCCTTATGGCGTGATAAACTCTTTTCGCTATCCGGAGTACGCACCCTGACCGTCAAGAAAACGCCTGCGAAGAAGCCCGCCAAGAAAGCCGCCAAAAAGGCCGTGAAGAAGGCTCCTGCTACAAAGGCTCCCGCGAAGAAGGCCGCCGCCAAGGCAGCGCCCGCCAAGAAAAAGCCCGCCGCCAAGGCTCCGATCAAGGCCCCCAGCAAGGCGAAACCCAGGGCCAAACCAAAGGCGAAGGCCAAGGCGCCCGCCCGCAAGAAACCCGCACCCAGGCCGGCGAAGGTCAAGGTCGCGGCGAAACCTGCGGCGCTGACTGACCTGATGAAGCGCATCGTCACGTCGCAGGATGACGACACGGCGGTGAACATCGTCACCATAGACCTGGAAAGCCGTTCGGCGCTGTGCGATGCGGCGGTGATCGCATCGGGCCGTTCCTCGCGCCATGTCGCCGCGATGGCCGACCATCTGGCGCGCCGGCTGAAGGAAGCGGGCTACGGCTCGCGGCCGATCTCCGGCGCCGGTGCGGGCGACTGGGTTCTGGTCGATGCGGGTGACGTCATCGTCCATATCTTCCGTCCCGAAGTGCGCGAGTATTACGACCTCGAAGGCATGTGGAACGTCGGCGCGCCCGCCAAGGGCTTCTAACTTGCGCCTCTGGGTGATTGCCATCGGCCATGACCGGGGCACGCCGGAAGGCGAGCTGGTAGAGGACTTTATCGGTCGCGCCCAGAAGATGGGCCGCAATCTCGGTTTTCCCGCTGTTGCGGTTGAAGAGCTTGCCGTTTCCAAGGCGCGCGACACTGCCACGCGCATGAAGGAAGAGGGCGAGCGCCTGGCCGACCGCGTACCGGATGGAGCCCACATCGTCCTGCTCGACGCCAAGGGCAAGGGCATGACATCCGAGGATTTCGCCGAGTTCCTGGGCGTGCTGCGCGATGCAGGCACGCGCGATCTGGCTTTTGTGCTGGGCGGGCCCGATGGGCTTGGCGCCTTGCCGGGCAAGAAATCGGGCCGTAGCCTGGCCTTCGGGCCGCAGACTTGGCCGCATCTGTTGGCGCGGGCGCTGCTCAGTGAGCAGATCTACCGCGCCATGACCATATTGGCCGGTCATCCGTACCACAGGGCCTGACGCGCAAACGCCGCCGCGATGCGTGTCGCGACGGCGCTTGCGAGGGTGTGAAGTGTCTTAGGTGTTAGCCACCATTGCCGCAGAACTGGGCCTTGACCGCACAATCCTGGGCACCGGATGCCTGGCACTGCGCCAGGCCGAAAGCAGCGGCGGCGAGCTTGTCGGCGTCGGTGACGACATAAGATTGGCGTGCCTGGCCGCTGGTGACCAGCGAACCGCAATTGCCGTTCAGGCTGGTCTTGATGATGCAATTCTGGCCGCCCGACTTCTGGCATTCCGCCAGCGAACGCTGCTCGGCGGTCACCGGGTCACTGAAGCCCCAGGCGGTGCCGTAATTTCCGGTATCGTCGCTCATGGCGAGTGCGCCATAGCTGCCTGCGGCGGGTTCGCTCGCCAGGCCCGGAAGCCCGGGCAGTCCGGCGTCCTTGGGGCCAAAATAGATCCATGAGGCGTACAACACGCCCACGAACAGGACGAGCAGCAAAAGCCCGCCAAAGATGCTCTTTCTACGATCGCCGACCATGGCAATCTTCTCCATTAAGATTTCGCTTTGAGTACCTTCAAGTCCTGTACCAGCCGGAAAAGGCGGAAATTGCTCCGCTTCGGCACAAAAACGCGCCGTCAATGCTTCCTTAACCATGTCCAGCGATGCTAGCCGCGTCTCAATGGGACTGAGCACCCATGGAAATCAAAGGACCTGGTCGGATTGAAACCGGCGCCGTGCGGCGCAAGACCACCACCGGCAGCAGTGGCGGCTTCACCGTGTCCGACAACCACGAGCCCCAGGGCGCCATCGTCGCCGGGCCCGGCCCAATCGCAGCGCTGGATTCCATCCTGATGCTGCAGGGGCTGGACGATTCCACCGACGGCCGTGCCAAGGGCCAGGCCCATGGCGAGCAGTTGCTGAACCTGCTGGATGCGGTGCGCGACGGCCTGCTGGCCGGCGGCATTCCCCGCTCTACCCTCAACAAGCTGGCAGCGGCGGTTACGCGCCGTCACGACGCCTTCGCCGATCCTCAGTTGCAGGATGTGCTCGACCAGATCGAGCTGCGCGCGCATGTCGAGCTCGCCAAGCTTGAAGTGTTGGACAAGCGCGTCGCGTAGGCGCGTTACGGCCCGATGAAGGGCGCGAAGCCCCCGAAAATCATCCGCTTGCCGTCGAAGATGTCAGTCGCCATGGTTTCCGTCAGGCGCGGGTCTTCCATCACCTTCTTGTTGCAAGAATCCCGGGTCGCCTTGTCGGGATAGACGATCCAGGAAAACACCATGACCTCGTCCTCTTTCGCCTGGACCAAGCGGGGGAAAGACGTCAGTTCGCCGTAAGGCGTATCGTCGCCGATGCACTCCGGGTAGCCGATGGCGCCATATTCCCGCCAGATCGGCTCGCAGGTCAGGGCAAGCGTCTTGTAGGCCTCGATTTTGGTCTTTGGCACCGCGAGCACGAAACCGTCCACATACGCCATGGCATCTCTCCCTGTTGGCTACAGTAAGACGGTTTGGCCGTCTGCGTTCCGACAGGCTGGCAAGAAAAAAGGGCGGTCACAAGACCGCCCTCTGATAGTTCTGCTTCTCAGGTCCGCTTCCCCTGTGCGCGTGTAGCGCGCCGGCAGGAGGGGGGAAACCTAAACTTCCAGCAGAAGGCGCTGCGGATCTTCCAGGGCGTCCTTGACCTTGACCAGGAAGGTGACGGCCTCGCGGCCATCCACCAGGCGGTGATCATAGGACAGGGCCAGATACATCATCGGGCGGATCTCGATCTTGTCGCCGCCCCTCTCATCTTTAACAGCCATGGGGCGGGGCTGGATCTTGTGCATGCCCAGAATGCCCGACTGCGGCGCATTCAGGATCGGGGTCGACATCAGCGAACCAAAGACGCCGCCATTGGTGATGGAGAAGGTGCCGCCCTGCAATTCTTCCAGCTTCAGCTTGTTGTCACGGGCGCGGGTGCCGAAATCGACGATCGCCTTCTCGACATCGGCCAGCGACAGGCTGTCGACATCGCGCAGCACCGGCACGACCAGGCCGCGTTCGGTCGAAACCGCAACGCCGATATAGTGGTAGTTCTTGTAGACGATATTGTCGCCTTCGATCTCGGCATTGATCGCGGGCAATTCCTTCAGGGCCGCGACCACGGCCTTGGCGAAGAAGCCCATGAAGCCCAGCTTGACGCCGTGCTTCTTCTCGAAAATGTCCTTGTAGGCGGCGCGCAGGCCCATCACCGCCGTCATGTCCACCTCGTTGAAGGTGGTGAGCTGGGCGGCGGTGTTCTGCGATTCCTTCAGGCGCAGCGCGATGGTCTTGCGCAGGCGTGTCATCGGCACGCGTTCTTCGCGCGCCTGGTTGGCGCGGGGGCCGGCGGGCGCGGCGACCGGGGCAGGGGCGGCAGCGCGGGCGGCCAGCGCGCCCAGCATGTCGCCCTTGGTGACCCGGCCATCCTTGCCGGTGCCAGCGACGGAAGCAGTGGCGACGCCGCTTTCGGCAGCGATGCGCTGCGCCGAAGGCATGGCCGGGGCGTCCGTCTTGGCGGCGGCGGGCACCGGTGCGGCGGCCTTGGGTGCCTCGGCCTTGGCGGCGGCGGGTGCGGCCTTCGGCGTAGCTCCTGCCTTGCCCTCGGCAATGGCGCCCAGGATCGTGCCCACATTCACGGTGGCGCCTTGGCTAACGCTGATGCTTTCGATGGCGCCGTCAGCGGGCGAGGGCACCTCCACCGTTACCTTGTCGGTTTCCAGTTCCAGCAGGGGCTCGTCGCGCTTGACCGCGTCACCTTCCTTCTTGAACCAGCGCGCCACCGTCGCTTCGGTGACGGATTCGCCCATGGCGGGAACCTTGATGTCAGTGCTCATGGCGTGGTGTCCGTCTGTGGGGAAGGGCCAAATTAGAAACGAAGGGCGTCGTCGAGGAAGGCGGCCAGTTCAGCCTGATGCTGTTTCATCAGGCCGGCGGCGGTGGAGGCGGATTCGGCACGGCCGACATAGCGCGGGCTGGCCTTGCCGCCCAGCTTGGCGACGGTGCCTTCGATGCAAGGACGGATGAAGTTCCAGGCACCCTGATTCTTAGGCTCTTCCTGGCACCAGACGATCTCGGCCTTGGGGAAGCGGTTCAGCTCCTGGGCCAGGACGTTTTCCGGGAAGGGATAGAGCTGCTCGATGCGCAGGATCTGGATGCGGTTCTCGCCGCGCTTCTCGCGCTCTTCCATCAGGTCGAAATAGACCTTGCCGGTGCAGAGGATGACGCGCTTGATCTTGTCGTCCGGCGCCAGCTCGATGGTGGTGGCGCCGGGCACGACTTCGGCCTGATCGCGCAGCACGCGGTGGAAGCTGTTGGACGGCAGCATGTCGGTGAGGAAGCTGGTGCACTTTTTGTGGCGCAGCAGCGACTTGGGCGTCAGCACCACCAGCGGCTTGCGGAAGCTGCGGTGCATCTGCCGGCGCAGGGCATGGAAATAGTTGGCCGGGGTGGTCGGCACCACGACCTGCATGTTGTCCTGGGCGCAAAGCTGCAGGTAGCGCTCCAGGCGGGCGCTGGAATGTTCCGGGCCCTGGCCTTCATAGCCGTGCGGCAGCAGCAGGGTGAGACCCGACATGCGCAGCCACTTGCTTTCGCCCGAGCAGATGAACTGGTCCATCACCACCTGGGCGCCGTTGGCGAAGTCGCCGAACTGCGCTTCCCACAGCACCAGGGCGTTGGGCTCGGCGGTGGAATAGCCATATTCGAAGCCCAGCACGGCTTCTTCCGACAGCAGGGAATCGATCACCTCGAAGCAGCCCTGGCCATCACGGACATGCTGCAGCGGGTAGTGGCGTTCCTCGGTCTGCTGATCGACCAGCGCGGCATGGCGCTGGCTGAAGGTGCCGCGCGCCGAATCCTGGCCGGACAGACGGATGTAGAAATCTTCGTCCAGCAAGGTGCCATAGGCCAGCGCCTCGCAGGTGGCCCAGTCGAAGCCTTCGCCGCTTTCGAACATCTTGGCCTTGGCCTCGAGCTGGCGGGAAATAGTCTTGTGCAGGTTGAAGCCTTCGGGCGCGGTGGTCAGCGCCTTGCCGACCGCGCGCAGCTTGGCTTCCGGCACGCCGGTATCGCCGCGGCGGTCGCTGTTCTTGGGCGCGGTCGCCAGGCCCTGCCACTTGCCGTCCAGCCAGTCAGCACGGTTGGGCAGATGCGCCTTGGAGGCGTTGAACTCCTCGTCCAGGCGCTGGATGAAGGCCGCCTGCATGCCGTCCGCTTCCTCGGCAGTGACGGTACCTTCGGCCACCAGCTTCCTGGAATAGAGCTGCAGCGTGGTGGGATGATCCTTGATCACCCGGTACATCAGCGGCTGGGTGAAGGCCGGCTCGTCGGATTCGTTATGGCCGAACCTGCGATAGCAGATCATGTCCAGAACGACGTCCTTCTTGAACTTCTGGCGGAACTCGACGGCGATACGGGTGGCATGCACCACGGCCTCGGGATCGTCAGCGTTTACATGGAAGATCGGCGCCTGCACCATCAGGGCGATGTCGGTGCAATAGGGCGAGGAGCGCGAGAACATCGGCGCCGTGGTGAAGCCGATCTGGTTGTTGATGACGAAATGGATGGTGCCGCCGGTGCGATAGCCCTTGATGCCCGACATCGCGAAGCATTCGGCCACCACGCCCTGGCCGGCGAAGGCGGCGTCGCCATGGATCAGCAGCGGCAGGACCGAACTGCGGGCATCGATGTCGTGCAGTTGCCACTGCTTGGCGCGGGCCTTGCCCAGCACCACCGGATTGACGATTTCCAGGTGCGAGGGATTGGGCGTCAGCGAGAGATGGACCTTGTGGCCGTCGAACTCGCGGTCCGATGAAGCGCCCAGATGGTACTTCACGTCGCCTGAACCCTCGACATCGGAGGGATTGGCGCTGCCGCCTTGGAATTCGTGGAAGAGCTGGCGATAGGGCTTGCCCATCACATTGACCAGCACGTTGAGGCGGCCGCGATGGGCCATGCCCACCACGATCTCGCTCACGCCCAGTTGGCCGCCGCGCTTGATGATCTGTTCCAGCGCCGGAATCGTGGCCTCGCCGCCATCCAGGCCAAAGCGCTTGGTGCCGACGAAACGGGTGGAGGCGAACTTCTCGAAGCCCTCGGCCTCGATCAGCTTGTTGAGGATGGCCTTCTTGCCTTCGGGCGTGAAGCCGATCTGGCCGTCCTCACCCTCGATGCGGCGCTGCAGCCAGGTCTTCTGCTCGGCATCATTGATGTGGAGGAATTCATAGCCGATGGCGCCGCAATACAGGCGGCGCAGCTTTTCCAGGATCTGGCGCGGCGTGGCAGTATCGAAACCCAGCACGCCATCGACGAAGACGGGGATGTCGAGTGTGGCACCGGTGAAGCCATACTGGGCGGGATCGAGCGTCGCCTGCGGCGTCTTCGGCGTGATGCCAAGCGGATCGAGATTGGCCTCGAGATGGCCGATCATGCGATAGGCGCGGATCATCTGCACCGCATGGATGGAATGCTTGGCCGCTTCCACCGTGCTGGCGGCATCGGCAGGCTTGGCGCCCGTGGACGAAGCCTTTTTCGGCGCGGGCGGCGGCGTCTGGCCGGTCAGGGCCAGGGTGGTGTCATCGGTGGGCAGGGTTGGGCGCTTGCCCCGGGCCCAGGCCGGACCCTGGCCCAGCTGGGTGGCAGACAAGTTGCGCTCGCCCAGGCTGGCGAAATAATCAGCCCAAGTCGGATCAACGGAATTGGGATCGGCGAGATAGCGCTCATAAAGCTGCTCGACGAAGGCGGCATTGGTGCCGGACAGGAAGCTGGTCGCTTCCAGAATGTCGTTGGAAGCGCGACCGAGCGCACTTTTCGAATATTGTTCAGTCATTTCAAGATCTTAAGCGGGGACTTGTTGGGCCCCTGCCCATCCTGGGTGGCGTTGTGTTGCGCGCGTTTCTGACGGCGGGTCGTAACGCCTTCTGCCAGCCGATTCAACGGCGAATACCGTTAATATGGGTTCAATACGCTCAAATGCGACCCGCGCATAACGCGGGTCGCATCGCTCATTCCTTGAAATTGGGATGCTGCCTACTTTCCGTTCAGCAGGTCGACCAGGGTGGTGCCGAGTGCTGCCGGATTGGGCGACACGCGGATACCCGCCGCCTTCATGGCTTCGATCTTGGAGGCGGCATCGCCCTTGCCGCCGGAGATGATGGCGCCGGCATGGCCCATGCGGCGGCCCGGAGGCGCGGTGACGCCGGCGATGAAGCCGACCATCGGCTTCTTTATCTTGGAGCGGCGCACGAAGTCGGCGGCGTCTTCCTCGGCGCTGCCGCCGATTTCGCCGATCATGATGATCGACTGGGTTTCCGGATCGGCCAACAGCATCTCCAGCACTTCGAGATGCTCGGTGCCCTTGACCGGATCGCCGCCGATACCGATGCAGGTGGTCTGGCCCAGGCCCGCCGCAGTGGTCTGCGCCACCGCTTCATAGGTCAAGGTGCCGGAGCGCGAGACGATACCGACGCTGCCGCGGCGATGGATGTGGCCGGGCATGATGCCGATCTTGCACTCGCCGGGGGTAATGACGCCGGGGCAGTTGGGGCCGATCAGGCGCGACTTGGAACCGGAGAGAGCGCGCTTGACCTTGACCATATCCAGCACCGGGATGCCTTCGGTGATGCAGACGATCAGCGGGATCTCGGCGTCGATCGCTTCCAGGATGGCATCGGCGGCGAAAGGCGGCGGCACATAAATCGCGCTGGCGTCAGCGCCGACTTTCTCGCGCGCTTCGCGCACGGTGTCGAACACGGGCAGGCCCAGATGGGTGGTGCCGCCCTTGCCCGGCGTGGTGCCGCCGACCATCTTGGTGCCATAGGCGATGGCCTGCTCGGAATGGAAGGTGCCCTGGTTGCCGGTGAAGCCCTGGCAGATGACCTTGGTGTTCTTGTCGACGAGAATGGACATCTTGCTTAACCCTTCACGGCCTTGACGATCTTCTGCGCCGCATCGGCGAGATTGTCGGCACTGGTGATGGCAAGGCCTGACTTGGCCAGTATTTCCTTGCCTTTTTCGACATTGGTGCCTTCCAGGCGCACCACCAGCGGGACACTGAGCGAGACTTCCTTCGCGGCGGCGATTATGCCTTCCGCGATGATGTCGCACTTCATGATGCCGCCGAAGATGTTGACCAGGATGCCCTTCACATTGGGATCGCTGACGATGATCTTGAAGGCTTCCGTCACCTTTTCCTTGGTGGCGCCGCCGCCGACATCGAGGAAGTTGGCAGGCTCGCTGCCGAAAAGCTTGATGATGTCCATCGTTGCCATCGCCAGGCCGGCGCCGTTGACCATGCAGCCGATCTCGCCGTCGAGCTTGATGTAGGAGAGGTCGAACTTGGACGCTTCGACTTCCGCCGGGTCCTCTTCGTCCAGGTCGCGCAGCGCCACGATGTCCTTGTGGCGGTAGAGCGCGTTGGGGTCGAAGTTTAGCTTGGCGTCGAGGCAGATGATGTTGCCGTCCTTGGTCACGACCAGAGGATTGATTTCCAGCATGCTCATGTCTTTGGCGACGAAGGCGTCGTAGAGGCTCTTCACCAGCTTGCCCATCTGCTTGGCGGTGTCGCCCTTCAGGCCCAGCGCCACGGCGATCTCGTTGCCGATAAAGGGAGAGTAGCCAGCAGCGGGATCGACCTGGAAGTTCTTGATCTTCTCCGGCGTCGCATGCGCCACTTCCTCGATGTCCATGCCGCCTTCGGTGGAGACGATGAAGGCGATGCGGCTGGTTTCGCGATCCACCAAAGCCGACAGATACAGCTCGCGATCAATCGCAGAGCCGTCTTCGATGTAGAGGCGCTTGACCAGGCGGCCATCCGGTCCGGTCTGGTGGGTCACCAGGGTCATGCCCAGGATGTTCTGGGCCTCCTTCTGCACGTCCGCGATGGACTTCACCACCTTGACGCCGCCGCCCTTGCCGCGGCCACCGGCGTGAATTTGGGCCTTCACCACCCAGACCGGGCCACCCAGTTCCTCGGCGGCCTTTACGGCCTCCTCGACGGTAAAGGCAGGCTTGCCCTTGGGCACAGGAACGCCGAATCCGGCAAGCACCTGTTTGGCCTGATATTCGTGGATATTCATGGAGTTAGCCCCGGATAGAACGCTGCGGGTCGCGGCGCGGGCGCACCTTAATCGGGGTAGCGGTGCGGTGCAACAAGAGGCATGTCTCACCTTCCATGCACTCTCAATATGCGAGCGCGGCCAATAGAATATACGAACGCCGCCGGGATCTCTCCCGGCGGCGCGCACAACCCTTGGGGCTTGTTCTTATCTAGTAGCGGTCGCCGACGCCGCCATTCAGCACCATGCCGCGCAGGGTCAGGAAGCGCGAGTTGGTGGCAGCACCAGACGAGGCGCTGCTCGACGAGGTGCTGAAGCTTGAGCTGGAAGCGCTGGCCGAGGCGCTGCTGCTGGCAGCGGCGCGGCTCTGGCCACCGGCAGCGGCCTGACGGCCCGGCACCTGGCAGACTGTCCGCCGTTGGCGTTCTGCGGGCGCTCCACGTTGAACTGACGCTGCGGCGCGGCGGCGTTCTCGGTGTTGCTGAAGGTGCCGCTGTTCACCTAGCCGGGTGTGGTGACGTTAAGGTTGCTGCTGTTGGGGCGATAGGCATTGACGTTGCCACTGTTGACGTTGTCGCCGCCGCCGAAGTTGCGGTTGACGCCAGTGGGGCGCTGGACGTTGAGGTCCATGCCGCGCGAGCGGGCGCGGGAATTGGATTCGTCGTCGGTCTGGCCGCTGAAGGGGCGGGCGACGTTGATGCTCGAATTGCCGCCATTCGTGCGATTGCCGAAATTGCCCACCTGCGGTACCGCCACCGGGCCCACGCTCTGCGGGCGCTGCACCTGCGGCATCTGGCAATCCAGGCCGGCAAGCCCCGCGCCGGCGCGATTGTCGATCGGCTTACCCCAGGCTCCGGCATGGTTCGCGCCATCCGACTGCGCTTCCAGCGGGATGAACGCCATCCCGGCCGTAGCAAGCGAAGAGGTCAAGAACATCAAGTGCTTGAGCGACATTATTCCGTACTCCTGTGTCATCTGGGGCATGAATGACGAGAACGTCAGTTCATGAACCGTGCCACCGGGGCGGTGGCTGATGAGACAAGCGTCCCGTTCTGAAACAACATGCTCCAAAGGAGCGGGACGAGAGTGTTGATGGGCACACCACCGGGGGGGAACGAGTGGTGCGGCACAAGCAAAACACGGCATTACCCCAGCCCGTGCATACTTGTGCGCGCCCATATTCCACCAGGATGCATGAGAGCTGCGTTAAGGAGTTGGGTTAACCAAAGGTATCAATTGGGACGGTTGCAGACCGTTCGTGGCACGCGCCCTGCTGAGTTCCCCTGCAAGAGGCCGCATTGCGTTCCGGAACGGAGCAGTGTGGCGCGGACAAAAGGAATTACGGGGCCATGAAGCACAAGAATTCGCACTTGCTGGTGGGGTATTGGAGCCGTCTGCGCAAGGGCCGCGATGTGCCCGACCAGACCGATATCGACCCGCGCGCCATCAAGCGCCTGCTCTCCTATACCTTCATCCTGGATTGCGAAAATCCGGGACGTCCCGTTTACCGCCTTGCGGGCACAGCCTTGTGCGAACGCTTCGGTTTTGAATTAAAGGGCACCGGCTTCCTGGCCCATTGGGAAGCGCAATCGGGCCTTTCGCTGTCCACGCTGCTGCGCCAGGCGCTGAAATTGCGCCAGCCGGTCTGCATTTCCTCCGTCGCCGCCGCCGCAATATGGCCGCAGCCATCCCAAGGCGCCCTATCTGCGCCTGGTGGTTTCGCAGGAAAGCCCGGCATTCCTCAATTTCAGCAGCGGTGACCTGCTGCAATCCATGTTTGATGCCGTGAAGAACTGGCGCGTCGCCGCCAATCCGGAGGACCGGACCGCCTAGAGCGCCAAAGCGCGAATCCCGTTACGGAACGGTGCGGGGCAGCGGGGGCGTCAGGCCGCCGGTCTGTTGCGCCTGCAGTGTGCCGGTCTGGGACCGGTCCACCGGGTCGTTGTGCAGGATGTCGTTCTCGATCCGCGCATCCCGGTTCTTCTGCTGCAGATGCGGAATCTCATAGGCCTGGATCTTGGAACGGAACGCGTCGAACGCTTCCAGGTCGGCGGGCTGGCGCTTGCTGCAACGCTCGAAAGATAGCGTCATGGTTTCCTGGCACCACATGTCGAAGTTCATCACCGGAACATCATAGTTGCGGCGGGGCTGTGCGCTCGCGCCGCCGGCAGACACTAGCAGGGCGGCGGCGAACAGGGCGCGGGATGCCATATGGCTCATACCGTCAGCTTATGTCGAAGGTTGTCCAAAAGAAACAGGCGCCTTGCGGCGCCTGTTTCCATGTCATGCGTGATGGTTGCGCTTACGGCGCCAGGGTGATGACCGAACGGCGGTTCTTTTCCTCGCGGACATTGTCGCCGGTCTGGACGGCCAGGTCGTTTTCGCCAACGCCGGTCGCGGTGATCGCCTGGCGACGCGCACCCATGTTGACCAGGGCTTCGACCACCACATTGGCGCGGCGGACCGACAAGGCCTGGTTATACGCGGCCGAACCGGACGTATCGGTATGGCCAACGATGTTGATGCGCGACTGGCCGCCGGAACGGGCGCTGTTGATGACGTTGGTCAGCACCGTCAGGTTTTCAGCCGTCAGCGTCCAGGAATCGAAGTCGAACATGACGGTGAAGTCGCTGGCCACGGGCGCGGCCACCGGCGCCTGAGTGACAGGTGCAGGCGGCGGCGCGGGGAGGGCGGGGGGGGCCGGGGGCGGGGGCGGGGGGGCCGGACGCAGCGCGGCTTCCAGCGCGGGCAGCGACTGGTCGAGCTGGCTCTTGCAGGCGGCGGCATTGGCCGCACCGGCGGGCACCATCGAGAACAGGATCCAGCAATCATAGTCGGACTGGGCGCGGGCGGCCTGCTCGGCGAAGCGGGCCTTGCCGGCATTCACCGCCGCGACCAGGCGGACATAGACCGGCTGGATCGCCGCATCGGGGGCGGCTTCAGGTCCGGGTTCTTCGCCACCGGCGGCCAGGTCGGCCTTGGCGGTGAAGGCGCGCTGCAGCATCCCGCCGGGGGTGTCGCTGAAGATGTCGAACATGCTGAAGAAGCCGCCATCATCCGTGCTGGGAATGGCTTCGGCCTGGGCCGCCAGGTTGGAATAGGCCACTGCCAGGCCCTGGCTGAAGGGCGTGCCGGACAGCGCGACCGGCTCCGCCTCGCCATCGCCGAACATGGTCGAACAGGCAGAAAGGCTGATGGCAGAGACGCCCAGAAGAGCGAGCGCGGCCAGGCGCGACTTGGAATTTGCGGAAAAACGCATGGAAAAAACCCCCGAAATGACAGCGCGGGCCAAGGGATTGCGCCCCGCCGCAGGAAAGACAGCGCACCCCTATAGCGCGGCCCAAAGGCCTGAAAAAGACCCCAGCGGCCCTGATATGCCGGAATGGTATAGAGAAGCAGCGCCGCCACCCGCCTGGCCCGGCCCTGAAAACCGGCAAAACTGGCCCGATCAGCCCAATTCCTTGATGGCTTTGGCCCCGCAGTAACGTCCTGTTGACCCTGTTCCCGAACAAAGGCACCGGAAAGCCGCATTTTATAAGGGAGCCGCCCGTGCAGGGTCTGGCCTTGGCGATGAAGGATGTCGAACCTGTCCTGGCCCGTGCCCGGGCCTCGGCTTCGGCGTGGCTGGCGGCGAAGACGATGTCGACGGGCGTCAGGCCGCTGGTGTCGGACCCGGCGGTGAAGGCGTCGAAGAATGTCTGGCTGGCAGCAGGAATTTGCGCGCGCGCCTGCGCCAGCGCTTCGAATTGCTCCGTCCTGGTCATGGTCCGCCCCGGTTTTATCGGCGCATACCAACAGGGCGATGCGCCGCTTTTATGATGGTTCCGCCCGCCTCAGGCCGGCGTTAAACGACCGTCGCGCACTTACCGCAGCGCAAGACCGGGCGGCGTGAAGCCGCCGCGATGACGCCGATACGCCAGGAAAAGGGCAATGGCAGCTTGCGCGCCCAGCACCAGCAGACTCCAGAAGAAGGTGGGGGCAAGCTCGCCGCCACCCAGCAGGGCCGCCGCCACACCCATCATCAGCAAGGCGCCCACGGCTGGGACGGCGCGCGATAGCAGGCCGGCGCGGCGCATCGCCATGCGGCTTTCTTCATGCAACTGGGGCAGGCGGCTTAGCGCCGCGTGGGGCAGCGGCGCGGTAATCGGCGCCGGGGCCGGCACAAAATCGGTCGGTGCGGGTTTGAACTCGGGTAACGCCATGCTGCCACCCCCAAAATCACGGCCCAAAAAAGGCCCGACAAGCCTCGGCCCGTAGAGGCTGCCACCATCACCGTCTTCGACCTGGAATACACCGCCAGGGAGTGCTCCATGGCGCGCCATTGGCTGGAGCCGGGGCAGTACAAGGAAGTGGTGCAGATCGGGGCGGTGAAGCTGGATGGCCGCGACCTCTCCATCCTGGGCGAGTTCGATCTTCTGGTGCGGCCCCGCATCAACCCGGAATTGTCGCCCTATTTCCAGAACCTGACCGGCATCAGCAACGCGGATATCGCCCGGCGCGGCGTGGATTTCCTGGACGCCTATGCCCGCTTCGCCGCCTTTGCGGGCGATGGCCAGATCATGGCCTTTGGCCATGACGAATGGATCCTGGAAGAAAATTTGCGCCTTTACGGCATCACCGAATTTCGCGCCCTGCCGCGCTTCCAGGATCTGCGCAGCTGGTTCGCCGCCTGCAATGTCGATCCGCGCGGGATGATGTCGTGCGAGATCGGTCCCTCGCTGGGTCTCTCTTTCCAGGGCCGCGCCCACAATGCACTGGATGATGCCCGCTCCATGGCGATGAGCATGGAAGAGATGGTCCGGCGCGGCGCGGTGCGTCCGGCGGCGTGATGTCTTCTGAAGCCGACACTCTCATCGCCTTGCTGCAGCTCGCCCCGCATCCCGAGGGCGGCCATTACCGCGAAACATTTAGGGACGGCGAAGGACGCGGTCATTCCAGCGCCATCCATTTCCTGCTCAAGGCGGGCGAAGTGTCGTGGTGGCACCGCATCGACGCCGCCGAGGTCTGGCACTTTCATCGTGGCGCGCCGATCGAACTGTCCATCGCGGAAAATTGCGTCGTGACAAAGCACTGGCTGGGCGCGGCGATGGAACAGGGTGAGCAGCCGCAGATTGTCGTGCCGCCCGGTGCCTGGCAGATGGCGAGAAGCCTGGGCGATTACACGCTGGTGGGCTGCACGGTTGCACCGGGCTTCGAGTTTGCCACCTTTGAATTGGCGGCGCGCGATTTCGCGCCCTAATTATATGGGCTTTTAGACAAATCGTGTTTCCCGAAAATCTGCCTAAAATGACGTGTCAACGGGTGCAAACCCGTTAATCGCGTCTGCATTCTTGCGTTCGATACCGCACCGTTTTTTGCTATCGCTGTACTCACATTTCCAAGGGGACATTTCCACATGCGCAACATTCCGAATCGCTTCATCGCCGACGAGGATGGCGCCCCCGCCATCGAGTATGGTCTCATCGCGGCCCTGATCGCGGTGGTGATTATCGGGGCGTTGACCAACATCGGCACCGGCCTGGACGGCAAGTTCAGCGCCGTCGCAACGGCGTTGCGGTAAAGCGCGAGCCCGGCATTCCGCCGGGCGACCCGCAGCATCCGACAGCTTCCTTCCCCCTTATGCGCGAAGCGCATCCAAAGGGGGAAGGTGCGTCAACGAGGTGTTTGCCGAAGGCAAACCCGAGTTGAGGCGGATGGGGGTTATTCAGAAGAAACAGCGAGCAACTTTGCGAGCTGTGCCGCAACGGCGTGGCTGGAGACGCGGCCGAGATAGCCGTCCGGCGGGGCGATGCGCACCACCAGGTTGCGTCCCGACAGGGCCAGGCCGGGTTTGACGCCCCGCTCCAGCTTCACCGTGCTGATGCGGCGGCCCAGGGCGCGCTTGCCCTCGGTGGTGGCGATCAGGCGCTCGATCCCGAGCTGGGTATTGGCCAGCGCGTCAAAGGCCAGCGCGCGGGTTTCCGGGTTCGACAGGATGGCGGGGTCGATGACGAAGTGCAGCACCAGGTTGCCGGAATAGGAGAAATGCGCGGCTTCGTCGGACAGCGCGCTGCGCAGTTCGGTGGTGCTCACCGGCGCCGGGGAGAGTGCGGGCGCCGCCCCCTGGCGGGTGGCGGGCAGGCCGTTCGGGGCCTCGGCGACATAGAGGGTCACGCCGCCCCAGACCGAGACCGAAAGCGCGGCAGCCCCGGTGTCGTATTTCAGCAGCTTGCCGCCCAGCGAACCGGGATCGACGCTCAGCACGAAACTTTCGGCGGCGCCGGCAAACCGCAGCAGGAATTTGCCGCGATAGGGGATGACGGTGAATTCCCGGCCTTCACCGGCGCTGTAAAGCCCGGCTTCCAGGGTGCCGGCCCGTTCGGAGGACAGCCGCGCCGCCATCGCGTCGGTCACGCCGGGCAATTGCGCCCTGGCGGGGAATTGCGCCTGCGCTGCCGCGCAAAGCGGCAAGGCCAGCAGAAACGCCGATGTGAGAACCGCTTTCAAGAGCACGCTGCGAAACTATCATCCGGCCTGTGCCGGACCCCTTCACCCGTTAACATGCCTAGGTAATTGGGCAAATTTAAGTTGCTTTCCTGGCCCCAGCCTCCGGCCTTCGCGCCTGCGTGCCGCCCAGGAAATGGGCGGCCTGCGGGCTGCGGCCACCGTCCCCACCCGGCCCGCGGCTGGCGGGACGGCGGGGCAGGGTTTGCCGTGGCTGCGGTTGAGAGGTGAGACCTTTCCCCGCCTTTCCTTCGCTCCCGAATATGCCTAAATCGGGCCGTTTCCACACGATAGGGCCGCCATGAGTCAGGACAGCTTCAAATCCCGCAAGACCTTGAAGGTCGGCACCAAGACCTATGTCTATTTCAGTCTCGCCGCCGCCGAGAAGAACGGTCTGAAGGGGATTAGCAAGCTGCCCTATTCGATGCGGGTCTTGCTGGAAAACCTGCTGCGCTACGAAGACGGCAACACCGTCACCAAGAGCGACATCCAGGCCATCGTCGCCTGGGCCAAGGATCGCAAGTCCGACCGCGAGATCGCCTTCCGTCCGGCCCGCGTCCTGATGCAGGACTTTACCGGCGTGCCCGCCGTGGTTGACCTCGCTGCCATGCGCGATGCCATGAAGAAGCTGGGCGGCGACCCAGAGAAGATCAACCCGCTGGCGGAAGTCGATCTGGTCATCGACCATAGCGTGATGATCGACGCTTTTGGTTCGCCCAAGGCCTTCAAGCAGAATGTCGAGATCGAATATGAGCGCAACAAAGAGCGCTACACCTTCCTGCGCTGGGGCGCGCAGGCCTTCGCGAATTTCCGCGTCGTGCCGCCGGGCACCGGCATCTGCCACCAGGTGAACCTGGAATATCTCGCCCAGACCATCTGGACCCGCAAAGGCCCCGATCCGAAGAACCCGAAAAAGACCGTCGAATATGCCTTCCCGGATTCGGTGGTCGGCACCGACAGCCACACCACCATGATCAACGGCCTGTCCGTGCTGGGCTGGGGCGTGGGCGGCATCGAGGCGGAAGCCGCCATGCTGGGCCAGCCCATCTCCATGCTTATCCCGGAAATCGTCGGCTTCAAGCTGACCGGCAAGCTGCGGGAAGGCTGCACCGCCACCGACCTGGTGCTGACCGTCACCCAGATTCTGCGCAAGAAGGGCGTGGTCGGCAAGTTCGTCGAATATTATGGCGAAGGCCTGGACCAGCTGACGCTGGAAGACCGCGCCACCCTGGCCAACATGGCGCCGGAATATGGCGCCACCTGCGGCTTCTTCCCGATCGACGCCGAGACGCTGCGCTATCTCAAGAACACCGCCCGCGCCAATCCGCGCATCGCCCTGGTCGAGAAATACGCCAAGGCGCAGGGCATCTTCCGCACCAAGAAGTCGCCCGATCCGGTCTTCACCGACACGCTGTCGCTGGACATGACCACCGTCGAGCCGTCGATGGCCGGCCCGATGCGGCCGCAGGACCGCGTGCCGCTGGGCAATGTCGCGGGCAATTTCGCCGAGAACCTGATCGGCACCTTCAAGAAGGAAGCTGACGCCAACAAGCGCGCCAAGCTGGACGGCAGCGAACATTCCATCGGTCATGGCGATGTCGTCATCGCCGCCATCACCAGCTGTACCAACACCTCCAACCCGAACGTGATGATCGGCGCGGGCCTGGTGGCGCAGAAGGCCGTGGCGCGCGGGCTGAAGGTGCGTCCCTGGGTCAAGACCTCGCTCGCCCCCGGCAGCCAGGTGGTCACGGACTATCTGATGAAGGCGGGGCTGGACAAGCCGCTGAACAAGCTGGGCTTCAACCTGGCCGGTTATGGCTGCACCACCTGCATCGGCAATTCCGGCCCGCTGCCCGATCCGGTCGCCAAGGCGATCACCGAGGCCGACCTGGTCGCTTCGGCCGTGATTTCCGGCAACCGCAACTTCGAAGGCCGCGTCCATCCGCAGGTCCGCGCCAACTACCTGGCTTCGCCCATGCTGGTGGTGGCCTATGCGCTGGCCGGTTCGGTCAACATGGACCTGACCAAGGAGCCGGTGGGCTACGACAAGGACAATGAGCCGGTCTATCTGAAGGACATCTGGCCGACCCAGAAGGAAGTGCGCGCCGCCATCGCCAAGTCGGTGAAGCCGGCCAGCTTCAAGGCCAAGTATGGCCAGGTCTTCAAGGGCGACACCAACTGGCGCAAGGTCAAGCTGGTCAAGGGCAAGACCTACCAGTGGGATGCCGCTTCGACCTATGTGAAGAACCCGCCCTATTTCGACGGCATGACGGTCAAGCCCGCCCCGGTGCAGGAACTGACCGGCGCCCGCGTGCTGGCGGTGTTCGGCGACAGCATCACCACCGATCACATCTCGCCCGCCGGCAACATCAAGGCCTCGGCCCCGGCCGGCGTCTATCTGGCGGCACGCAAGGTCGATGCGAAGGACTTCAATTCCTATGGCGCCCGCCGCGGCAATGACGAAGTGATGGAGCGCGGCACCTTCGCCAATATCCGCATCCGCAACGAGATGATGGGCGGCAAGGAAGGCGGCAACACGCTCTATTACGCCGCGCCCAATGCCGAAGGCGCCGCGATGAGCATCTTCGACGCTGCGCAGGCCTACAAGGCGGACGGCCATGCCACCATCGTGATCGGCGGCAAGGAATACGGCACCGGCTCCAGCCGCGACTGGGCCGCCAAGGGTCCCAAGCTGCTGGGCGTGCGCGCCGTCATCACCGAAAGCTTCGAGCGCATCCACCGCTCCAACCTGATCGGCATGGGCATTGCGCCCTTCTGCTTCGAGCCGGGCAAGACGCGCAAGGATTACGGCTTTACCGGGCGCGAGATCGTCTCGATCCCCGGCCTGTCGGGCGCGCTCAAGCCGCGTCAGAAGATGGAAGCCGTGGTGCATCGCCCCGATGGCAGCATCGACAAGATCCCGCTGCACCTGATGATCCTGACGGCGGACGAAGTCGGCTATTACCAGAATGGCGGTATTCTGCCCTACGTGCTGCGCAACCTGCTGGTCGCATAAGGCGCGGGTCTTTTGCGTCGTAGGTGTGTCGCGCGTGCTCACGGGCCATAAGCCCGCTGCGCGCGACGCTCCTGCCTACGCCGCAAAATTCCTCGCGCCTTTTTGAGTTATCTGCTCATCATAATTGATGGCATTTGATTCGACCCTGGCGGCCGCGCTGCTCCTGATCGCCGCTGCGGTATTCGCCGGCCGTCCCGGCACCGGAAATTACCTGCGCTTCGCCGCCATTCTTTGTGCCGCGCTGGCGGCGGCGTTGCTGTCGCGCGTGGCGGGACTGGGCGCGGCTGCGGCCTTGATCACGCTGCCGCTGGCGGGCGCGGCGCTGGGCCTGTCAGGACTGGCGCGCCGGCGTGTGCCCGTGCCGGCGCTGCTGGCCACCGGCGCATTGGCGGCAGCGCTGTTTGCCGGACTGTTCGCACTCTTCACGGGCGTGGTGACGGCGGCGCTGCTGCCCCTGGCGTTTGGCGGCGTGGCTATGCTGCTGTCGGGCCGCATTTTCACCATGCTGCCGGGCCTGTTGCTGCTGGCGGCGGCCTGCGCCGGCTTGAGCGCCGGGCTGGGCGCAGCCCTGCTCAGCCTGCTGGCGGCGGCGTTATTCGGTGCGGGGCTTCACAGGCGCGTGTCGAGCAGGCGCGGGGCGTTCGTTTCCGCCGCGCCATAGGCGCCGCGCACGATGCGATTGCGTTCGCCCACCATCACCTGACCCATCACATGGGTGACAAAAGCCGGCGTCAGGCGCGGCCCGTCCCAGAACGGGTCATGGCGCGCCGTCTCAGCCTGAGACACAAGTTCGATCTGCAGGCGCGGCGGTTGTTTGGACGGATCGCGGGGCGTATCATGCCGTTCACCATTCGGGCGTGCGGACGGACTGGATTTTTCGATGGCGCGCACCGTCTCGCCACAGGTGCGGGGGCCTGTTTTCATCGTCACGGCGATGGGCGTTAACGTGCTCATAGCCATGTACAAGGCAAGGGCCGCGCCGCTGCCGCAGTTACCGGAATTTTAAGCGCATGCCTTCCATAGTGGCCCCACAAGGACCGGAGAATCCGGCCGGGGATGGTGGATGTGTTGACGGCAGCGATTCAGAAAGAACACGCAGGACTTGTCGAGCTGGGGAACGCGCAGGACATCGCGCGCCTGCGCCTGGCTGCGCAGGCGGCATCGGTGGCGGTGTTCGACTGGCAGGTGGCCGACGGTATCATCACCTGGGACGGCACCACCGAAATTCTTCCTTTCCAGCGCGACCTGCATCGCGCCAGCGTTTTCCTGGGCGCCATCGACCGCGCCCATCGCCCGGCGCTGGAAGCGGTGCTCGACACCCGCGCCCGCCAGTCCACCACCTTCGCGCTCGATTTCGAGATCGCCTCCGCCATGGGCTCGCTGGCCTATCACATGGAGGGCAGCCGCATCGCCGCCGCCGATGGCGGCACCGAGCGCCTGGTCGGCATGCTGCGCGAGACCACCGAGCGCACCCGCGAAATCCAGCGCCTGGAATATCTCGCCACCCGCGACGAGCTCACCGGCCATCTCAACCGCAACTCGCTGCGCGAGGAATTGTCGCTGGCGATCGAAAGCGCCAAGTCCGAAAGCCGCAACTGCGCCTTCCTGGTCTCCTCCATCGACCGTCTTGCCATGATCAATGACGGCTTCGGCTTTGACGCTGGCGAAGAAGTGATCGTGGCGGTGGGCGAACGCCTGGCCCGGTCGTTGCGCACCAGCGACGTCATCGGCCGCACCGCCGGCAACAAGTTCGGCGTCCTGCTCAAGAACTGCTCCGAGCGCGAAGTCTCCATCGTCGCCGGGCGCCTGCGCGCCGCCGTGCGCGGCAGCGGCATCGACACGCGGGCGGGCCAGGTCTTCGCCACCTGTTCGGTGGGTGCGGTGTGGCTGCCGTCGGAAGCCGCCACCAGCCAGGAAGCCATGCTGCGCGCCGAGAAGGCGCTGGAACGCGCCCGCGCCAGCGGCCGCGACGGCTTCACGGTCTATGAACACAGCGCCCAGCGCGAAAGTGCGCGTGTCCGCACCATGGCGGTGGCGGACGAGGTGGTGCAGGCGCTGAAGGACAATCGCCTCAAGCTCGCCTACCAGCCCATCATCCATGCCAAGACCCGCAGGGTCATACACCATGAAGCACTGCTGCGCATGCAGCGCGCCGATGGCGAGCTGGTGTCTGCGGGTTATTTCGTCCCGGCCGCCGAGCAGCTCGGCATCGTTCACCTGATCGACCGGTTCGCGCTGGAAGGTGTAATCGCCAAGCTGAAGGCCAACAAGACCGCGTCGCTGGGCGTCAATGTCTCGGGCACGGCGGCGGGCGATCCCGCCTGGCTGCAGAGCTTCATCGATCATGTCCGTGACAATCGCGAGGTCGCTGGCCGCCTGATCGTGGAACTGACCGAAACGGCGGCGCTGCATCATTTCGAGGAGAATGCCCGCTTCGTCAGCCAGCTGCGCGAGCTGGGCGTGCGCGTGGCGATCGACGATTTCGGCGCCGGCTACACGTCTTTCCGCAACCTGCAACTGATGCATGTCGACATCGTCAAGATCGATGGTTCGTATGTGAAGAACCTGTCGGAATCACCGGAGAACCAGGTCTTTGTCCGCACGCTGGTCGGCCTGGCCAAGAACTTCAACATGCGGGTGGTGGCGGAATGGGTGTCGAACGACGCCGACGCCTTCCTGCTGCAGAGTTTCGGCGTCGACTATTTCCAGGGCTTCCATTTTGGCGAGCCTGACTTAGCCCCCAAATTCCCGGCCTAGGCAGTTCCAGCATTCTCGAGCCCGGCGTTCCGCCGGGCGACCCGCAGCATCCACCAGCTCCCTTCCCCCGCGAACGGAGTGACGAGCGGGGGAAGGTGTCGCAACGAAGTGTTTGCGGTACGCAAACCTGAGTTGCGACGGATGGGGGTAACTTAGGAAGGCTTCTTCCAGGTGCTGACTTGGGTGGCCCCATTCTCATGCACCAGCACGCCATACCGGGCGGTCGCGGATTCGAAATCCACCAGCCAGTTGGGGCCCAGGCGCTGGGTCTGCACGATGCGGGTGGGGCCGCAAGGCGCGGTCTCGGTGCAATAGCGGCGCAGCGAGGTTGCGGCCGTGCCCTGCGCCTCGCGCGCAGTCATCGGCCCGGCGCAGGCGGCCAGGGTGGCACAGGAAAGTAGCAATGCTCCCGAGAGAGGGAGTGCGTCCAGGAAAAGTGTGAAGCGGTTTTCCGTCCGGCCGCGCGACCAAACAGAAGCCTTCACTTCTTGGCGAGCTCGGCGAAATGCTTGCGCATCGCTTCCATTTCCTGCTTCAGCGTATCGACTTCGCTGGTGGCGGGCTTTTCGGAAGGCTCGGACTTCGCCTTGGCGGTGCCGCCCATGGCAAAGGGCGTGAACATCGACATGGCGTTCTCGAATATGGCGAGGTTCTGGCGCGTGAGGTTTTCCACCATCTGGTTGCCGCCGCCCAGCGCCTCGGCGATACGATCGCGCATCGCGCCCTGGTTCTTGGTGAAGCCTTCCATGCTCATGTCGAGATAGCCCGGCACGAAGGATTGCAGGCTGTCGCCATAGAAGCGGATCAACTGGCGCAGGAACTTGATCGGCAGCAGGGACTGGCCCTTGGCCTCTTCCTCGAAAATGATCTGGGTCAGCACGCTGCGGGTGATGTCGTCACCGGTGCGCGCGTCCTGCACTTCGAACTCGGTGCCGTCCTTCACCATCGCGGCAAGATGGTCGAGCGTCACATAGGACGATGTCTGGGTGTTGTAGAGACGCCGGTTCGCGTACTTCTTGATGACGACCGGACTTTCAGACTTTGATTTTTCTTCTGACACGACTTCCCCGAACGTAAAGTAACCCCACGCCCTTTGCGGGCTTGCAGTGCAGCAAACATCTTTCCGTAGCGTGCGTAAAGAGTAATTTTAGCAGATGCAGCATGGAAATGCTGCGCAGCATTTTTTCAACCCTTTGGTATTACTCCCCTATTCTGGCCGCTCGCAATCATGGGATTTTGCGGTAGATCTACCAGCGAAGCTGGAGGGCTTGTCCCATGTCTGATGTCGTGATCGTTGCCGCTGCCCGCACCCCCGTGGGCTCCTTTCTGGGCGCTTTTGCCAGCGTTTCCGCCCACAAGCTGGGCGAGGTCGCCATCCGCGCGGCGCTGGCGCGGGCCGGGCTGACCGGCGAAGAGGTCAGCGAAGTGATCCTGGGCCAGGTCCTGACGGCGGCGCAGGGCCAGAACCCCGCGCGCCAGGCTTCCATCGCGGCGGGCCTGCCCATCGGCACCTCTGCCTGGGGCATCAACATGGTCTGCGGCTCAGGCCTGCGCGCCGTGGCGCTGGGCGCCCAGGCGATCGCGCAGGGCGACAGCAGCATCGTGGTGGCGGGCGGGCAGGAGAGCATGAGCCTTTCCACCCATGCCTCTTACTTGCGCGCCGGGCAGAAGATGGGCGACCTGAACTTCATCGACACCATGATCCGCGACGGGCTGTGGGATGCCTTCAACGGCTATCACATGGGCACCACGGCGGAGAATGTCGCCAAGCAGTGGGACATCACCCGCGAACAGCAGGATGCGTTTGCCGTCGCCAGCCAGAACAAGGCCGAAGCCGCCAAGAAGGCGGGCCGCTTCAAGGACGAGATCGCAAGCGTGACGGTCAAGGGCCGCAAGGGCGACACCATCGTCGATACCGACGAATATATCCGCGACGGCGCCACGCTTGAGGCGATGGCCGGTTTGCGTCCCGCCTTCGACAAGGCGGGCACGGTCACCGCCGGCAACGCGTCGGGCCTCAATGACGGTGCGGCCGCGCTGGTGCTGATGAGCGCCGCCGACGCCGCCGCGCGCGGGCTCACCCCGCTGGCGCGTATTGCCTCCTGGGCGCAGGCGGGCGTGGACCCCAAGGTGATGGGCTCCGGCCCGATCCCAGCCAGCCGCAAGGCGCTGGAAAAGGCGGGCTGGAAGGCGGCGGACCTCGACCTGATCGAGGCCAACGAGGCCTTCGCCGCCCAGGCCTGTGCCGTCAACAAGGAGATGGGCTGGGACACCGCCAAGGTGAACGTCAATGGCGGTGCCATCGCCATCGGCCACCCCATCGGTGCGTCGGGCGCGCGGGTGCTGACCACCCTGCTGTTCGAAATGGGCAAGCGCGATGCCAAGAAGGGTCTTGCCACCCTTTGCATCGGCGGCGGGATGGGCATCGCGCTCTGTGTGGAGCGTTGATTTATTCTTGGTCGCGCGGCCGGACGCAAAACGTTCGCACGCTGCCGCTGCTCACCGCACTTTTGCTGGCCGTCGCTCCATGAAAAACCCCTGGCTGAACATGATGATGCTGGCGGCGGAGTCGCAGCAGGTCATCGCCCTGCGGATGATGAAGCTGGCGGGCGGCGGCAAGGCGGCGGAAGACGAAACCCAGCTGATGATGTCGGAAAAGATGACGGCTGCGACCGAGGCCGGCGCCAAGCTGATGGCCGGCGGCAGCAGCGACAGTGTCGTCAGCGATTACCGCAAGAAAGTGCGCGCCAACATCAAAAGGCTTTCGAAGATCTGATTTAACCCTCCGCCCTTCGCTGGCTTAATCGCCGCTGCGCGGCTGGCCGTTCATACGCTGTCGCTATGAACCGGGCACCTCCCCTTCTTGCGTGCCTTGCACGCGAAGGGGAGGCGGACCTTTGCCCATGCGGAAAGTCGCGCCGCGGTTTTGCTGCGGCGCTCGAACATGTCTAAAAAGCATGCGGCCGAATTGACGCGCTGCGGCAGCGCTTTTTGTTTGAACCATCCGCTGTTTGCCGCCTTAATCGGCGCAAATAAGGGCAGGAGATTGCATGGCACGGGTAGCGGTGGTTACGGGCGGCACGCGCGGCATTGGCGAGGCGATTTCGGTCGCGTTGAAGAATGCAGGTTTCACGGTGGCGGCGAACTATGCCGGCAATGATGAGCGCGCCAAGGACTTCACCGCCCGCACCGGCATCAAGGCCTTCAAGTGGGACGTCGCCGATTTCGACGCCTGCATCGCGGGCGTGAAACAGGTCGAGAGCGAGCTGGGCCCCGTTGATGTGATCGTCAACAATGCCGGCATCACCCGCGACGGCACCATGAAGAAGATGAGCCGCACCGCCTGGGACGAGGTGATGGATACCAACCTTGGCGGTTGCTACAACATGTGCAAGGCAGCCTGGGACGGCATGAACGAGCGCAAGTTCGGCCGTGTCGTCAATATCGGCTCGATCAACGGCCAGGCCGGACAGTATGGCCAGGTCAATTACGCCGCCGCCAAGTCGGGCATCCACGGCTTCACCAAGGCGCTGGCCCAGGAAGGCGCCCGCGCCGGCATCACCGTCAACGCCATCGCGCCGGGTTACATCGACACCGACATGGTCGCCGCCGTGCCCGCCGACGTGCTGGCCAAGATCGTGGCGCGCATTCCGGTCGGACGGCTCGGCCAGGCGTCCGAGATCGCCCGCGCTGTCTGCTTCCTGGTGGCGGACGAGGGCGGCTTCATCACCGGCAGCACGCTGTCCATCAACGGCGGCCAGCACATGTACTAGCGCGGTTATTTTGCGTCCTGAGTTCGTTGCTCGTCGCTCATGGGCTAAACGCCCACAGCGCTCCTCGCGCCTGCTCAGGCCGCAAAATTCCTCGCGCTAATGTCGCACTTTCACCGCGCGGGCCAAGCGGCTAGTTTGCTTGCCCATGATCGCCTCCCTCACCGCCGAGAAGCTGGCCTGTACGCGCGGCACACGCCGCCTGTTCGAGGGCCTGTCGTTCCGCGTCACCGCCGGGCAGGCGCTGGCGCTGGAAGGGGCCAATGGCGCGGGCAAGACGTCGCTGCTGCGGCTGGTCGCCGGGTTCCTGCCGCAGGCTGCGGGCCGCGTCTTCGTCACCGAGAATGGCAACGAGATCGTCGAACCTGAGGAGCGTGGCCGCTTCATCGGCTGGCTGGGCCATCACGATGCGCTGAAAGCCAGCTTCACCGTCTCCGAGCAGTTGGCCTTCTTCAGCAAGCTTTATAGTGCCCCCTCCGTCGGCGGCATTGCCGCCGGCACCTCCCCCGTAAAAACGGGGGAGGAAAGAAGGGCGGCACTTCTGGAACAGGTCGGCCTCGCGCGGCAGGCGGAACTGCCCTGCCGCTATCTTTCCGCCGGGCAGCGCCGTCGCCTGGGCCTTGCAAGGCTGCTGCTGACGGCGCGTCCGCTCTGGCTGCTGGACGAACCTTTCGCGGCGCTGGATGTGGACGGCAAAGGCCTGGTGGCGCGGCTGATCGCGCTGCATTGCGGGCAGGGCGGCATGGTCATCGCCGCCACGCATGAACCGCTGGGCCTTGGCAATGAAAGCCTGAAGCTGTGACGCCCTTCTTCGCACTCCTGCGCCGCGACCTGCGCCTGTCGGTACGCGAGGGTGGCGGCGTCGGCCTCGCGCTGGGGTTCTTTGCGCTGGTGGCGACGCTGGTGCCGCTGGGCGTCGGTCCTGACATGCTGCTGTTGTCGAAGGTCGGTGCGGGCATTTTGTGGGTCGGCGCGACGCTGGCGGCGCTGCTCTCGCTCGACCGCCTGTTCCAGGCCGATTACGAAGATGGCTCGCTCGACCTCGTCGCGCTCTCGCCCCTGTCGCTGGAAGGCGCGGCCGCCGCCAAGATGATCGCGCACTGGCTGGCGACCGGCCTGCCGCTGACGCTGCTGTCGCCGGTGCTGTCGGTGCTGTTCGGCCTGCCCACCGGCGCCATGCTGATGCTGGCGGCATCGCTGCTGCTGGGCACGCCGGCGGTCAGCGCCGCCGGGGCCATCGGGGCCAGCCTGACGCTGTCGCTGCGGCGCGGCGGCCTGATCCTGCCCCTGATCGTGCTGCCGCTGCTCACCCCGGCGGTGATCTTTGGCACCGGCATGGTGGTGGAAGTGCAGACCGGCCTGGCCACGGGCGCCTTTGGCTTCCTGGCGGCTTTCTCGCTGGCCACGGTTTTGCTAAGTCCCTTCATCGCCGCCATGGCGGTGCGCCTCAATCTGGCCGGCTAACAGGGATAGAAGACCCGCATGTTCGACTGGCTGTTCCGTTATGCCAACCCGGCCCGTTTCCTGGGCCTGTCCGGCGCCGTGCTGCCGTGGCTGGCGGCGGTGACGGTGCTGACCATTGGCACCGGGCTGTACCTCGGCTTCTCCGCCCCGCCCGACTATCAGCAGGGCCGCACCGTGCTGATCATGTTCATCCATGTCCCCGCCGCCAGCATGGCGACGGTGGTCTATCTCTCGATGGCGGTGGCGTCGCTGTTCAGCCTGGTCAATCGCCACATCCTGGCCGATGTCGCCGCCCGCACGGCGGCACCGATTGGCGCGGTGTTCACGCTGCTGGCGCTGGCGACGGGTTCGCTCTGGGGCAAGCCGATGTGGGGCACCTGGTGGGAGTGGGACGGGCGCATGACCAGCACGCTGGTGCAGTTCTTCCTCTATCTCGGCTATTCGGCGCTGTGGAACGCCATCGAGGATGAAACCAAGGCGGCGCGCATCTGCGCCATTCTCGCCTTGGTGGGCGCGGTGAACATTCCCATCATCAAATTCTCGGTCGACTGGTGGGCGACGCTGCACCAGGGCGAAAGCATCGTGTCGGGCCATGTCGCGCCGGTGTTCCTGGGCCCGCTGCTGACCATGATGGGCGGTTATTTCCTGCTGTTCCTCACGCTGTGGCTGGTGCGTATCCGCACCATGATCGTCGAACGCCGCGCGCGGAACCTGATGGGAGCGGAAGCATGAGTTTCGATGTTGCGCCCTATGGCGCTTTCATCTGGCCCGCTTACGCCGTCACTGTGATCGCGCTGGGCGGCCTGATCGTGTGGACCATCGCCAAATGGCGCGCCGCCAAGGCGAAGCTGGCCGCGCTGGAGAAGCAATGAACCGCCGGCTTGTCTTCCTGCTGCCGGTGGCGATCTTCGCCGGGCTGGCGGTGGTGCTGTTCCGCAGCCTGTTCATGGCGCCGACCTTTGTGCCGCCGGCCTTGCTCGACAAGCCTGCGCCGTCGGTGACGCTGCCGGCGCTGGATGCGCTGACGGAAGGTTTCGGGCGGCAGGAACTGGCGGCGGGCCGGGTCACGCTGGTCAATGTCTTCGGGTCCTGGTGCGCCGAATGTCACATCGAGGCCCCGGTGCTGATGCAACTGGCGGCCATGACGGCCACGGAAGGCTTTGAGATCTTCGGCTTCGTGCAGCGCGACACGCCGGACAAGATCCGCGCCTTCCTGGCCGAGACCGGCAATCCCTTCAACCGCATTGGCAATGATATCGATGGCAAGGCCGGGATCGAATGGGGCGTCTATGGCGCGCCGGAAACCTTTGTCGTCGATGGCAAGGGCGTGATCCGCTACAAATATACCGGGGCGCTGACGCCCGAGGTGGTGCAGCGCGAATTGCTGCCTGCCATTCGCGCCGCGCGCGGTGCTTAACCATTCGCTAACCCTGTTTTGACAGGTTGGGGGGATGCAGATCTCCGCCGCCAACCTTATTGCCGCGCAGCAGGCCGCCCAGGCCGCGCTGGCGGCCAAGCAGGCCGCCAAGACCGCCGCGCCCGCCTTTGTGGCGGCGATGACGGAGTTTCAGGCGGGTGCCCCGGTGCAGACGGCCAGGCCCGCCACGGCCGCTGCCGCGCCGCAGGCCGCGCCCACGGCGCAGCCGGGCGCAAGGCTGGGCCAGCACATCAACATTGTGGTGTGAGATCCCTGCTGTCATGCCCGCGAAAGCGGGCATCCAGTTGGGAAGCCGCTAATTTCTGAAAGTCCGACGCAGACGTCACCTGGGTGGCCCGCATTTGCGGGCCATGACACGGCGACTAGGAAAGCCGCCGCTTGCGGGCGGGCTTGGCGGGCTTTTCATGGCCATTGGCGGCCAGGGCTTCTGCCGCCTGGGCGATTTCGCGCAGCGCCTTGAGAAATTTCTGCCGGTCGGGCAGCGGCAGGGCATCGAGCAGCGCGCGTTCGGCCCGGTCGGCGGCGTTGCGTGCACTGCGCAGCGCCTTGCGGCCCGCAGGGCTGATCGCCACCGCGTTGGCGCGGGCATCTTCCTCGGTACGCTCGCGCGTCAGCAGGCCCTTTTCGAGCATGCGGCGCACCATCTCTGCCAGGGTGGAGCGATCGATGCCGGTGATCTCCACCAGCGCCGTCTGGCTGACGCCTTCATTCTGTTCCAGCGCTGCCAGCAGCATGAATTGCTGCTTGGTCAGTTCGCGCGCGCCGGCTTCGCGGGCATAGAGGTCGCCATAAAATTGCTGGCAGCGGCGGATCAGGTGCGACGGCGCTTCGGACAGGTCAAAGCCCGTCCCCGCCTTCCGCTGCCCCTTGATCATGCAAACCCCTGCTATCTCGCGCGTCGTATTGCGTCTTGGCGTCTTTTGCAGACGCTGCGTATGACACGCGCCAGCCCCTTGCCGTATGGCCGTATGTTAAACTTGGTTTGAGCAGGCTTGTCCATGCGCAAAATCGCATGCGGCGCTGATACGTATGCGGATCATTGCGGCGGCGGCAACAAATGCGCCGTGTCCTGCTGCGCGTGTGCCGCATCGGAACACTATGATTGGTAGGCGAAGTCCGCGACCCCACATCTGTTGCGCCAAGCCGATGGCGCGATGGGACTTATTTCCCGTCCGGGGTCTTCTCATCCTGCGCATGGCGCAACAGCAGCGGTGTTTGCGCAACAGCGAAGAGCAGGATCAGCGGCAGAATGCCCCAGACCTTGAAGTCCACCCAGGTCTCTGTGGAAGTGAGGCGCCACACGCTCTCGTTCAGCGCCGCCAGCACGAGACAGAAAATTCCCCAGCGCAGTGTGAGCTTGCGCCAGCCCGGTTCGTCCAGGTCGAAGGCGTGGCCGAAGACGTACTTGATGAAAAGCCGCCCCGTCGCCAGTCCGCCCAGCAGGATGATGCCAAAAAAGGCATAGAGGATGGTGACCTTGACCTTCAGGAACACTTCGCTCTGCAGGTAAAGCGTCAGTCCGCCGAAGATCAGCACCAGGACCGCTGTGAAAAGCGGCATGGGCGAGAGTTTCCGCTCAAGGGCATAGCCGATCACCAGCGCCGTCAGGATCGCCACCATGAAGGCGGCAGTGGCGACAAAGAAGCCGCCCAGCTTGAAGGCCGCGAAGAAGATCAGCAGTGGCCCCAGGTCGAGGATCAGGCGGCGAACTTGGCTATTCATCATTCCACTCCCGCCAGCGCGCGGGCAAAGGCGCCCGCGTCGAAGGCCTGCAGGTCGTCTTCACCCTCGCCAATGCCCAGATAGTGTACCGGCAGGCCAAAGCGGGCCGCCAGCGCCACCAGGATGCCGCCCTTGGCCGTGCCGTCCAGCTTGGTCATGACCAGCCCGGTCAGGGGCACCGAGGCGGTAAAGGCCTCCACCTGGCTGATGGCGTTCTGGCCGGTGGTGGCATCCAGCACCAGCAGCGCGGCATGGGGCGATGACGGGTCCAGCTTCTTGATGACGCGGGCGATCTTTTCCAGCTCGGCCATCAGGCCCGCCTTGTTCTGCAGCCGCCCCGCCGTGTCGATGATCAGAACATCGCTGCCATTGGCGCGCGCCGTCTCCAGCGCTTCAAAGGCCAGGCCGGCGGCGTCGCCGCCCTGCCTTGTGGTGACGAATTCCGCGCCGGCCCGCTTGGCCCACACCCCCAGCTGCTCGATGGCGGCGGCGCGGAAGGTATCGCCTGCCGCAAGCGTCACTTTCGCGCCGCTTTTCGTCAGCAGGCGGGCGATCTTGCCGATGGTGGTGGTCTTGCCCGCGCCGTTGACACCGGCAACCAGCACCACGAAGGGTTTGGGGCCCGCATCGGTCACCAGCGGCCGGGCCACGGGGGCCAGCAGCTTCTCGATCTCCTGCGCCAGCAGGGCGCGCAGTTCGCCATCGCTGATATCGGTATCGTAACGGCCCTTGCCGATGGCGGCGGCGATAGCCTTGGCCTGCGCCCCGCCCAGGTCGGCGCGGATCAGCGCTTCTTCCAGTTCCGCCAGCGTGGCGGCGTCGAGCTTGCGGCGGGTGAAGAGCCCCACCAGGCTGTCGGACAGGCTGCCCTTCTTGGTCAGCCCGGCCTTCAGCCGCTCCATGAAGCTGGGCGGCGGCAGTTCCTGTCCGAAGCTTTTCATCAACCAAACAGTCTAAGATCGACCTGGCCGCGGAACACGGTGGCGGCGGGGCCGGTCATGATCACATGGCTGTCGCTCTCGCGCCATGTGATGAACAGCGAACCGCCATCCAGCACCACTTCGACCTTGCGGCCGGTTTTTCCCAGCCGCGCCGCAGCCACGGCGGCGGCGCAGGCGCCGGTGCCGCAGGCCAGGGTGAGACCTGCGCCACGCTCCCAGGTCCGCTGCCGCAGGCGGTTTTCGCCGAGGACGCTGACGAACTCGGTATTGACCTTTTTGGGAAACAGCGGATGCGCTTCGATGCGCGGCCCCAGCGTCGCCACCGGAATCTTCTCGGCGTCGGGCACGAAGATGACGCAATGAGGATTGCCCATCGAGACGGCGCTGGCGGGCAG
>Ga0114974_10000305_pt1 | contig 41717 bp, 49 predicted proteins | sample S_130206_EF_Meta_FD_87318 | JGI IMG/M metagenome (GOLD analysis project Ga0114974, IMG submission 87318) | Freshwater microbial communities from Lake Simoncouche, Canada to study carbon cycling - S_130206_EF_MetaG | ecosystem: Environmental > Aquatic > Freshwater > Lake | place: Lake... | reverse complement strand
CCCGAAGAGCTGGCCGAACGCCTGGCCATGCCGCTGGAAAAGGTCCGCAAGGTCCTGAAGATCGCCAAGGAGCCGATCAGCCTCGAGACGCCGATCGGCGACGAGGAAGACAGCCATCTGGGCGACTTCATCCAGGACCCCAATGTGGTCCTGCCGATCGATGCCGCCATCCAGGCGAACCTGCGCGAAACCACCACCCGCGTGCTGGCGACCCTGACCCCGCGCGAGGAACGCGTGCTGCGCATGCGCTTTGGCATCGGCATGAATACCGACCACACGCTGGAAGAAGTCGGCCAGCAGTTCAGCGTCACCCGCGAGCGCATCCGCCAGATCGAGGCCAAGGCGCTGCGCAAGCTCAAGCACCCGTCGCGCTCGCGCAAACTGCGGTCGTTCCTGGACAACTGATGCTGCTGACACTGCTCAAAGGCAAGATCCACCGCGCCACGGTGACCCAGTGCGACCTTCACTATGAAGGCTCGATCAGCGTGGACAGCACGCTGCTGGAACGCGCCGGGATCTTGCCGCATGAGCAGGTCGATGTGCTGAACATCAACAACGGCAACCGTTTTACGACCTATGCCATTCCGGCGCCCGCCGGCTCGGGCACCATCGGCATCAACGGCGCCGCTGCCCGCCTCGCCCAGAAGGACGACCTGGTCATCATCATCGCCTATACCCGCATGGAAGAAGCCGAGGCGAAAGTCTGGCAGCCGCGCGTGCTGCTGGTGGACGGCGCCAACCGACCGCTGGCCCCCAACCTCCGCATCATGGAAACCTGAGAGAAAACGTCACGTATGGCCGGCTTTAAAGAAACCAAGTTCAACGACCGTATGGATACCGCCGCTAAGGCGCGCGCCGACATGCTGGCCAAGGCCAAGCTCCGTGCCGAAGCCGCCAAGGTCAATTTCGAATCCAAGACCGAAGAGCGCAAGGCGATCGCCGCCGCGCGCGAGGAACGCGCCGCCAAGCGCGCCGAGGAAAAGCGCCTGGCCGCCATCGAGGCGGAAAAGCGCCGCATCGCGGAAGAAGCCGCGCGCAAGCAGGCGGAAATCGAGGCCAAGGCCCAGGCCGAGCGCGAGCATGAGGAACGTGTCGCGGCGATGGAGGCCCTGGAACTGGAACAGAAGGCCAAGCGCGACGCGCGCTATGCCGCCCGCAAGGCCCAGAAAAAGAAGGGCCGTTAGGCCCGGTATTTTTCTTTTCCCAACCGTCACAATCCGGTCTAGGCTTTTGGCCGGGTTGAGCCTATTGCTCCCGGCTTGTTTAATGGTCGCACGGTCGGCCGTCCCCACGCTGTCGCTAGGGACGGGTTCGCCGATGCTCAAAATGCCGTCGCGTCGAAGTTCCCGCTTCGCCCGGTCTCATCAACGACACGAAGGAAGGGACCGAGCGCATGGCTTTGGTGCAAGACAAACAGTTCAAATATCCGTCCGAGGACGAGTGTCTGGTGCGCCGTCTGGGTTCCGGCGTGATGGCGGCCTGGTCGCACCTGCCGCCCGAGGCGCGCGAAAAAATCCTCAGCGAAGCCAGGCTGGCCTGGGACCGCGAATATCAGGTCTCGCACCTGCCCGACAAGCTGAACGCCATCATCCGGCGCCGCCAGGGCTGAGTTAAGGCTCGGCTATGCAATTATCGACAGCAGCACCAGCACCAGCCCGATGATGGACACGGTCCAGATCAGGGTGCGCAGCACCGGAATGCCCGCGGCATAGACCGGCACATAGAGCAGGCGCGACCAGAAATAGAGATGCGCGCCCCAGGCGCTGAGTTCGCTTTCCTTGACCAGCACCGTGACCAGCATCACCGCCACGGCGAAATAGACGAAGGTCTCGCGGAAGTTGGCGAAGGCGCGCTGGAAGCGCCCGGCGATTTTGCTGACCGATGGCGCCGGCAGGTCGCGCGCCGACATGTTGTAGGCCAGGCCCTGGTCCTTGGTCGCCAGGGTGGTGGCGATAACCAGCTGGACCAGGCCCAGCACCACGCTCCAGAACAGAAGCTGAAGTTCAATCGAACCGGTGAAAATTTCCACGATATCCTCCCCGTTGAATGGGGCGATTATAGCGGGAAAAACGCGGATAGCGGAATATCAGTCCGCGCGGTAGTTGAAGCTGATGGAAACCCGCTGCCCCCGCGCGGCATTGGGCTCGACGCCATGGCGCAGCCAGCTCTCCCACAGCAGCAGCATGCCGGGCTTGGGGGGCACATCCACGAAACTGCGGTTTTCCGGGCGCGCCGTCTTCTTCTTGGGCGGCGCGGCCATCAGCATCGGCAAGCGCGGGTCCTCGAAGCGGATGGCGCCGGACCTGGGCGGCACCGTCACATAATAGGTGCCGCTGATCACCGAATGGGGATGGATATGGGGGGCATGGATGGCGCCCTTTTCCATCACATTGATCCAGAGACTGTCCAGCCTCAGCTTGCGTCCGGAAAGGTCGAACTGCAGCTCGCGGGCAAAGGCGGCGACCTGCTTGGCGATGGCGCGCTCAAGGTCGGCGAAGATGCTGGCGCGGGTGGTAAGGTCGTTCAGCGAGGCATAGGAGGTGTAGCCGCCATAGCCGTGCTCCCTGGCCCAGCGCTGGCCGGCCTTGTCCTCGGCGGCTATGCCCAGGCAGGTCTTTTCAAGGTCCTGTGCCACGCTGATACGGCCGCGGTGGAGTCTGGTGACAAAAAGCGCGTCGGACATGGTTCCCCGTTTAGGGTTTATTGGCTCTTCACCAGCTAAGCTGCCTGCAAATAACAAGGCAAGTGGGGCAGTTCATGGATTCCGATCTTCGCATTCCGGTCACCGCCGCGGTCTTCGCCGCCATGGCCGTCCTGTTGTCCGGCTGCATGGCCTATGACGCCGTCTCGACCGTCGCCAGTGTCGGCGGCTCGGTGGTGCGCACGGGCGTGTCCGCGGTTTCGACCACCGGCGACATCGTCACCTCGCCGTTCGACAGCTCGGACAGCGACAAGGCCGAACGCTAGACCCGGAGCGACCGCGAACCCGCAGGGCATCGCGGCGCGACCATTAAAAAGAGTTCTTCCGCTCGCGGATTTCGGCGAACACCGTGACGGTGTCTTCCTTTTCCATGCCCAGGCTTTTGCGGATTTCCGCCGAGTCCGGCCTGAGGAACGGGTTGGTCTGTTTTTCCAGTCCCAGCGTGGCCGGGACGGTGGGCTCGCCCGCCGCGCGCGCGATATTCACCTCGTTCATGCGCGCCTTCAGCGCCTGATTGCCGGGTTCCAGCGTCAGGGCGAAACGGCCATTGCTCTGGGTATATTCATGGCCGCACCAGATTTTGGTGTCGTCGGGCAGGCGCATCAGCTTCGACAGGCTCTTCCACATCATCGCCGCATCGCCTTCGAACAATCGCCCGCAGCCCAGCGTGAACAGCGTGTCGCCGGTAAAGGCGTTGCCATCGATCACAAAGGTGATGGCGCCGCGTGTATGGGCCGGCACTTCCAGCACCTGCACCTTGTGGCCGCCCAATTCCCAGTCCGAACCTTCCTCCACGCCGCTGTCCAGGCCGGGAATGCGCGCCGCGTCCTTGGCCGGCCCGACCACCACCGCGCCGGTTTCCGCCTTCAACGCCAGATTGCCGCCGGTGTGGTCCAGGTGATGGTGGGTGTTGAGGATATGGGTGAGCTTCCAGCCGCGCCGCGCCAGCGCCGCCTTGACCGGCTCCGGCTCGGACGGGTCGACCACGGCGCAGACATCGCCCGTCTTCACCAGATAGGCGTAATTGTCGGATAGGCAGGCAACAACTTCGATTTCGACCGGGGCGGGCATGCACGTCTCCTTGAGCGGCGTGAAGACTAGCAGAGACGTATCTATGAACAACCGCCGGGAAAGGGTTTAATCCGCGCCATGCCGCAGGATGTGCTTGAACTGGCCGATTTCTACCATGCCCCGCTGGGGCAGCTGGCGCGGCGCACCATCCTGCGCCAGATCAAGAATTTCTGGCCCGACATGAAAGGCCGCCGGTTGCTGGGTTACGGCTTTGCTGTTCCCTATCTGCGCGCCTTCGCCGATGCCGAGCGCGCCATCGCCGCCATGCCGTCCCATCTGGGTGTCATCACCTGGCCGCAGGGCAGGAATGCCGCCCTGTTGTGCGAGGAAGCGTCCTTGCCGTTTCCCGACGTCTTCTTCGATCGCATCCTGATCGTGCATGGGCTGGAAGGCGCCGAAAGCCTCAGGCCGCTGCTGCGCCAGCTTTGGCGGGTGCTGGCGCCGGAGGGGCGCATCCTGCTGGTGGCGCCCAACCGCGCCAGCCTGTGGGCGCAGATTGACCGCTCGCCTTTCGGCCAGGGACGCCCCTTTTCGAAAATGGAGCTGGACGGGATTCTGAAAGGCGCGCTGTTCCATCCCTGCCGCTGGGAGCGGGCGCTGTATGCGCCGCCGCTCACCACCATCACCCGCAGTGGCGCGGGCTGGGAAAAAGTGGGCGCGAAACTCTTTCCCGCCATCGGCGGGGTGCATGTGGTTGAGGCGACCAAGTCGCTTTACGCCGCCGCCACGCCGGGTCTGCCCCAGGCGGCCAAGGCCGAATTGAAGGCAGCCTCCGACTTCAATTTTTCTTCAGAAGGAAAATAGCGCCCTGGGCGAACAGGTTGGGGCCCATGTAACTGTCGGTCAGCCGGGCGGGATTGATCCTCGTGGTCGTGCCCGTATCGCTCAGGGCATGGGCTTCGACGGTGGTGGCGCCGCACTCGCGGGTCAGGTCGACGAAATCGGCCAGGGTGCACAGATGGATGTTGGGGGTTTCCGACCAGGAATAATCCAGGGTAGAGGTGCGCGGCATGCGCCCGCCGGTCAATAGCGACAGCCGCACTTTCCAATAGCCGAAATTGGGCAGCGACACCGCGGTGCGCCGGCCGATGCGCAGGAGATGATTCAGCACCGCGCGGGGCTTTTCCGTCGCCTGGATGGTCTGGGACAGGATCACCGCGTCGAAAACCTGGGCGGGATAGTCGACCAGGTCGCTGTCGGCATCGCCCTGCACCACGGCCAGCCCGCGCGCCACGCAGGCATTCACATTGGCCTGGGAAATCTCGATGCCGCGCCCGTCCACGCCTTTGGTGCGCACCAGATGTTCCAGCAGTGCGCCGTCGCCGCAGCCGACATCCAGCACCCGCGAACCGGGGCGGATCATGTCGGCAATGGCGGCCAGGTCGGGACGCAAGCCGTTCATGTCAAATCGCTCGCGGCGTGATTGATGAAGCCGCGCACGGTGGCGAACATTTCCGGTTCGTCCAGCAGGAAGGCGTCATGGCCCTTGTCGCTGCGGATCTCGACAAAGCTGACCTGCGCCGCCACCGCGTTCAGGGCATGGGCGATGCGCTTGTTTTCCACCGGCGGGAACAGCCAGTCGCTGCTGAAGGAGACGATGCAGAAACGCGCCGCATTGACGCGGAAGACTTCCGACAACAGCCCGCCATGTTCCTCGGCCAGGTCGAAATAGTCCATGGCGCGGGTGATGTAGAGATAGGAATTGGCATCGAACCGGTCGACGAAACTGGCGCCCTGGTGATGCAGGTAGGATTCGATCTGGAAGTCGGGCGTGAACTGGAAGGACAGCGCCTCGCGATTCTGCAGGGCGCGGCCGAACTTGTTCTGCAGCGCCATCTCCGAGACGTAAGTAATGTGCGCCGCCATGCGCGCAACCGCCAAACCCTTGGAGGGGCGGGTACCGTGCAGCTGATACTCGCCGCCCTTCCAGTCAGGATCGGCCATGATCGCCTGGCGTCCCACTTCGTGGAAGGCGATGTTCTGCGCCGAATGGCGCGCGGCGCAGGCGATCGGCACCACGGCGCGCAGGCATTCGGGATAGGAGGCCGCCCATTGCAGCGCCTGCATCCCGCCCATCGAACCGCCCACCACCGCCAGCAGTTTCTCGATTCCCAGATGCTCGACCAGCCGCTTTTGCGCCCGCACCATGTCGCGGATGGTGACCAGCGGAAAATTCAGGCCATAGGGCTGGCCGGTGGCCGGATCGATTTCCGCCGGGCCGGTCGAGCCCATGCAGCCGCCGATGACATTGGCGCAGACCACGAAGAAGCGGTCGGTATCGATCGGCTTGCCGGGACCCACCATGGTGGTCCACCAGCCGGGCTTGCCGGTGAGTGGGTGCTCGCTGGCGACAAACTGGTCGCCGGTCAGGGCATGGCAGATCAGGATGGCGTTGCTCTTGGCGGCGTTGAGCGCGCCATAGGTCATGTAGGCAACCGTGAAGGGCGCGAGGCTGCGGCCGCAGTCCAGGGCCAGCGGCGCATCAAAGGTGACCGCCATGCCGACATTGGCCGTGCCCGTCACGGGACGCAGAAAGCGGGGAGCCTCGGTCATCGCCTATCCTCAGGGAAAGCGTAGCTAAGATGGGCGGACCTGCAAGTCAACGAAGACCCCGGAATGACAGGTCTGCTTTGCTTTTGGGGCAATCCCGCCCTATCAATACGGCCCTTTTGAGCCCGTCTTTTTAACGATGAACCCGACCCCGAAGCCCGGCATTCTCGACATCTCGCCCTATGTCGGCGGGCGTGCCGCCGTGCCCGGAGTCGCCAAGGTCATCAAGCTGTCATCCAACGAATCCCCCATCGGTCCCAGCCCGGCGGCGCTGGCGGCGCTGGACCAGGCCAAGGCCAGTGTTGCGCTCTATCCGGAAGGCTCTGCGGCGCTGCTGCGCGAAGCCATTGGCGAAGTGTACAAGCTCGACCCGGCGCGCATCGTCACCTCGGGCGATGGTTCCGACGCACTGCTCACCATGCTGGCCAATGCCTATCTGCAGCCCGGCGATGAGGTGGTGTTCAGCGAGCATGCCTTTCTGGTCTACAAGATCGCCACCCTGGCCAACAGCGCCACGCCGGTGATCGTGCCGGAGCGGCGCACCAACCAGGCGCTGAAGGTGGATGTCGATGCCATGCTGGCGGCGGTGACGTCCAAAACGCGAATGCTGTACATCGCCAATCCCAACAATCCCACCGGCTCGTACCTGAACCGGGAAGAGATGGCGCGGTTGCATGCCGGCCTGCCCGGGGGCGTGCTGCTGGTGATCGACTCTGCCTATGCCGAATACGTCACCGCCAAGGATTATGAAGCGGGCATCGAGCTGGCGTCGAAGTTCGACAATGTGGTGATGACCCGCACCTTCTCCAAGCTCTACGGCCTGGCGGGCCTGCGCATCGGCTGGATGTATGCCTCCGCCGCCATCTGCGACGTGATCAACCGCATCAGAGGACCGTTCAACACCGCGCTTCTGCAGCAGCTGGCGGGGGCCGCCGCCGTGCGTGACCGCGACCATTTCTGGAAGGCGGTGGAACACAACAACAAGTGGCTGCCCTGGATCACCGCCGAAATCCGCAAGACGGGATTGCGGGTGGACGACAGCGTCGCCAATTTCGTGCTGATCCATTTTCCGCCCGGCGCCGAAGGCGCCAAAGCAAAAGAAGGGGAAAAAAGCGCGGTCAATGCCGACGCCTTTCTCAGCAGGAATGGCGTTATCCTGCGCGGGGTGGCCAGTTACGGCTTGCCCGATTGCCTGCGCATGACGGTGGGTACCGAGGACGAGAACCGGCTGGCGGTGTCGCTGATCCAGCAATTCATGGCGGCGTAACAAGATGGAAGCTTTCAGCAAGATCGCCATTATCGGATTGGGCCTGATCGGCTCGTCCATCGCCCACGCGACGCGGCGCGGCAAGCTGGCGAAAGAGATCTCCGGTTTTGACGCCAGTGCCGATGTGCGGGCCCGTGCCGCAAAGATCGGTTTTTGTGACACGGTGCCGGATGACATCGCGGCGGCGGTAAAAGGCGCCAGGCTGGTGATCCTCTGCACGCCTGTGGGCGCCTACAAGCGCGTCGCCGAGGCGATCGCGCCCTATCTGGATGCAGGCGCGATCCTGTCGGATGTGGGTTCGGTCAAGGGCGCGGTGGTGCGCGATGTCGGGCCTTTCGTGCCGGCGGGTGTGCATTTCATTCCGGCCCATCCCATCGCCGGCACCGAATTTTCCGGCCCCGAAGCGGGATTCGCCAGCCTGTTCGATGGCCGCTGGACGATCCTGACACCCCTGCCGGGCGCGGACGCCGGTGCGGTGGCGCGGCTGCGCGGCTTCTGGGAATGTCTGGGCAGCCAGGTGGACGAGATGGAAGCCGGGCATCACGACCTGGTGCTGGCCATCACCTCGCACCTGCCGCACCTGATCGCCTACAATATTGTCGGCACCGCCCATGACCTGGAAGCGGTGACCGAAGGCGAAGTGATCAAATATTCCGCCAGCGGCTTTCGCGATTTCACCCGCATCGCCGCCAGCGATCCCACCATGTGGCGCGACGTCTTCCTCAACAATCGCGAGGCGGTGCTGGAAGTGCTGGGCCGCTTCAACGAAGATCTCAGCCAGTTGCAGCGGGCGATCCGCGAGGGCAATGGCGAGCTTCTGTTCGACACCTTCAGCCGCACCCGCGCCATCCGAAAGGCGATCATCGAGATCGGCCAGGAAAGCGCCGCGCCGAATTTCGGCCGCGACCAGAAAAAACCCTAATAGAGCGGGGTCAAGGCCTGTGTCGCCAGGTCCGGTTCGACGGTCTGCGACAGCGCCGCCTTGCCGCCAAAGCCGCGCCACACCCCCATCGCCATCGGCCAGGGCATCTCGCCGCGCAGCAGCGGCGCATAGATTTCCGCCCTGCTGAGGGTGGCATAGGCCTGGACCAGCTTCTTCGGCGATCCGAAGCCGGTCACGGAATCGGCGCGCACCATCAGGTCAAGATTGCCGCCGTCGCGCTTCATGTGGAACTGGAACCGCCCGGCGGTGACGTCCTTGTTGCCAGCATTGACCAGGTCGAGGTCGAAACGCGCCAACCCGCTTGCGTCAGTGACGCTGCTGGCATGCAGGCTGCCGGCCTGGAACCGGATGGCGTGGCCGGCGCCGTTCGCGCCTGTCCAGGCCAGGCTTTGGCGGCCCGTCGCTTCATAGACGATCTTGCTGCGGCCATAGGTGAGGGCGTGCAGGGCGAACTTCTCGGATGACCAGGCAAACGGCCCATGGGCGCCTTCGCCCCTGATCTGAATCTGGGTGAAGTCGGCATCGATGCGGAAGGGAAAGCCGCCCACGCTGACCGATTTCCAGTCCATGGTGACGGCGGGGATGACCTGATGGCCTTTCAGGGCCGCGAGCTTTTTCTCGAATTCGCCGGCTGCCCGCCACCATTGCGCGCTCACCCCGGCGGCTAGGATCAGCACCAGCGCGAAGGGCGCGTATAACCAGAAACGGCTGGAATAGGTCATCTGCGGCTAACTACACTTCGAATAGCCGCAGGACAAACAGGAATCGCAGCCTTCCAGCTTGACGAAGCTGGCATCGCCGCAGCGCGGGCAGAAACGGGCGCGCGCACCTTCCGCCGGAATCTGGGCATCGGGCAGTATGGACGGCCCGCGCTGGCCCATGAAACCGATCTCGACCAGGTGGCGCTCGATCACCTCGCCGATCGCCGCCAGCAGCGAGGGCACATAGCGCCCGTTCATCCACTGGCCGCCGCGCGGATCGAAGATCGCCTTCAGCTCGTCCACCACGAATGAGATATCGCCGCCGCGCCGGAACACCGCCGAGATCATCCGGGTCAGCGCCAGCGCCCAGGCATAGGCCTCCATATTCTTGGAATTGATGAAGACCTCGAACGGCCGCCGCCGCCCGTCTTTCTCGATGTCGTTGATGGTGATGTAGAAGGCATGGTCGCTGTCTAGCCATTTGATCTTGTAGGTGCAGCCCAGCAATTCGGCGGGCCGGTCCAGCGGACGGGTCATGTAAACAACACCGCCCCGCGGCTCGGGTGGCGGCAGCGGCAATTCCGGTTCGCCGCCATCGCGCGCCATCACCGCTTCGGCGGCAATGGCCTTGGGTTCTTCAACCGACAGGACCGAACCGGTCACGTCATTGGGGCGATAGGTGGTGCAGCCCTTGCAGCCCGATTCATAGGCTTCCCGATAGACATGGGCGAAATCCTCAAAGGAAATCGCCGCCGGGACATTGATGGTCTTGGAAATGGCGCTGTCGATATAAGGCTGGGCGGCGGCCTGCACCGCCAGATGGTCCGCGGGCGCCAAGGTCTGGGCGGTGACGAAATAGCCGGGCAGGGCGGCGCCCTCGCCAAAGCGGTCTTCAAACGCGCGGAAGGCGTAATCGCTGACCGTTTCCTCGCGCTTGCTGCCGTCGGGCTGCAGCACCTTGCGGTTATAGCTGAAAGCGAAGACCGGCTCGATGCCGCTGGAGACATTGTCCGCGAACAGCGAAATGGTGCCGGTCGGCGCGATGGAGGTCAGCAGCGCATTGCGGATGCCAAACCGCGCGATGCCGTCGCGGATATCGTCCGGCAGGGCGGCAATATGGGGCCGCGCCAGATATTCACCCGCATCGAACAGCGGGAACGCGCCCTTTTCACGCGCCAGTTCCATGCTGGCGCGATAGGCGGCATGGCTGATGGCCGCCAGCCAGGTCCTGATCAGATCCAGGCTTTCCGGCGCGCCGTAGCGCACCCGGCAGAAGATCAGCGCATCGGCCAGGCCCGTGACGCCCAGCCCGATACGGCGCTTGGCTTTCGCTTCGGCCTGCTGCTCGGGCAGGGGAAAGCGCGACACGTCGATGGCATTGTCCATCATCCGCACCGCGGTGGCGGTCAGCCGTTCAAGCTCCGCCATGTCCAGCGCGGCATTTTCCTCAAACGGGTGCCGGATCAGCTTGGCCAGATTGATCGAGCCCAGCAGGCAGGCGCCATAGGGCGGCAGGGGCTGCTCGCCGCAGGGGTTGGTGGCGGCGATGGTTTCGCAATAGGCAAGATTGTTCGCGCTATTGATGCGGTCGATGAAGATCACGCCCGGCTCGGCATAGTCATAGGTCGAGCGCATGATGCGCTCCCACAGCGCCTTGGCCTTGATGGTGCGATAGGTCTTGCCGCCAAACACGAGATCCCAGTCGGCATCGGCCTTGACCGCCGCCATGAAGGCATCGCTCACCAGAACCGAGAGATTGAAATTGGATAGCCGGCCGGGCGTGCGCTTGGCGTCGATGAAATCCTCGATGTCGGGATGATCGACGCGCAAGGTCGCCATCATGGCGCCGCGGCGCGAGCCCGCGCTCATGATGGTGCGGCACATGGCGTCCCACACCTCCATGAAGGAGACCGGCCCGGACGCATCCGCGCCCACGCCTTTCACCAGCGCGCCCTTGGGCCGGAGGGTGGAAAAATCATAGCCGATGCCGCCGCCCTGCTGCAGGGTCAGGGCCGCTTCGCGCAAGGCCGAAAAGATGCCGTCCATCGAATCGGCGATGGTGCCCATGACAAAACAGTTGAACAGCGTGACGGCGCGCCCTGTTCCGGCGCCGGCCAGGATGCGTCCCGCCGGAAGGAACTTGTGTCCCGCCAGCGCATGGGCGAATTCCTGGGCGCGGGTCACGCGCTGGGCCGGCGCTTCGGCCTCGGCCAGCGCCATCGCCACGCGCGTCCAGCTGTCCGTCACGTCCTGGTCCACGGGCGTGCCGTCCGGCGACTTCAGCCGGTATTTCATGTCCCAGATGCTGGCGGAAATCTCGCTCATGCGTACGTAAAAACCATATCGGGCGGGGCTTCGCCACAGCTATAGATAGGCATGGTTGCCTAACGCACAAGGCGCGCAAAGGTTTGAAATATCAGGGTAAAAGAGCGGTCGTGGCGGTTTCTATGCGCTTTTCCAGCAAGGCCATGAAGTCGCCGCGCTTCAACCCGGGCGGAATCGTCTCGAGGAACGCAAGCGTGATGGTTCCGGGGCGCTTGAGAAAACCGGTCCAATAGACGCCCGAATTCAGCGCCACCGGCACGCACGCCACATCCAGCATGCCGTAAAGACCCGCCACGCCCGGCTTGTAGTCCGGCGGTGCGCCCGGTTTCTTGCGGGTGCCTTCGGGGAAGATCAGCACGGGGCGCCCCTCTTCCAGCACGCGGCCTGCCGCCGCGCTCATTTTGCGCAAGGCCTTCGCGCGGGCGCCGCGATCAATCGGGATCGCGGCTGCCTTCCACACGAACCAGCCGAAAAACGGAACGAACAGAAGCTCGCGCTTGAGCACGATGCCAGGCCTGTCCAGCAGCAGATACAGTGCCAGCGTGTCCCACATGCTCATGTGCTTGGCGGCGACCAGCACCGGACCTTTCGGCGGGGCCCCGCGAACTTCAAAGCCGATGCCGGCGAAAACCCTGAGCCCCCAGAAGGTGGCGCGCGCCCAGCTCCTCGCCAGCCAGATGGCTGCGCCGCGCGGCAGGAGCAGCACGGGCCAGAAGATCAGCGACAGGAGAACGGACAGGGCAGCGAACCACAGCAGGAACAGCAGCGAGCGAAAGATCGTCATCAACCCGCCTGGCATCAACGCGCCAGCCGCGTCGTCACCAGGCTGGCGAGATACTTGAAATACTCCCGGTGCAGCAACTGGGCGGTGCGCGGACGCTGCCACCAGCCGCTGAGAACCACGTTGCTCTGTTCCACCGGCCAGGCGATCAGGGTGATGTCCGGCATGGCGGTGGAAAATTCCTTCAGGGTGCGCGGCATGTGATGGCGGCCGGTCACGACGATCAGGCTGCCGAATTTGTTTTCCCGCGCCCAGGTGGCGGCTTCCTCGGCATTGTCATGGGTATCGGCGGCTTCATAGCCGATATCGGCGCAGCAGTGAAAGCGCGGGCCGCCGCCGGAAATATTGCCCACCGTTTCCTTGGTGATGGACAGCGAGGTGCCGGTGACCAGCAGCCGCTTGCCGACGCCGCCTTCGAGCATCTTCACGGCGGTGTTCAGCCGGTCGTCACCGCCGGTCAGGACCACGATGCCATCAGCCCTGGGCATTGCCGTGGGCGCGGCCGGAAGGTTGCCCACGAACAGCACGAAGCCGACCGCATAGCCAAGCAGCGCCAGAACAAGAACAGTCAGGAAAACGCGCAAAGCAAAGCTCCTGCGGCCAAGGATAACAAAGCGCTCGCCGCGCTCAAAGGCCACGATGGACAAAGGCTAGTAGATCGCCCTGACCACCGAAAGCACCGAAAACCGCGCCGTGGCCCAGGCAATCAGCGATGTGGCGGCTGGCACCGTCGCCAGCCAGGGGATTTCCGTCCATTTCAGCGACAAAGGCGGCAGGAAGGGGACCGCTTCCAGGCCGAATATCTCCAGTCCGCTGGCGCCCAGGAAGAACAGCGCCGCGAAGGCGGTGCCCAATGCGGCGGCAAACAAGGCGGAGATGAAATAATGCCATTCCACGGCGCGGGCGATGAAGCTGGGCAGCGCGCCCATCTGGTGCAGCAGCGCCACCATCTCATGATGCGCATCCAGCCCGGCGCGGGTGGCGAAGGACACCGCCGCCGCCGTGGCGCCCGCGATCAGCAGCAGGATGCCATAGGCCGACCAGCGCACCGCATCGGCCAGGCCCCTCAGCCGCGCGATCCAGCGCCGGTGATCGTCCAGGGTGGCATGGGGCGCGGCGCGCTTGAGATCGGCGGTGAGCCTGGCGATGTCGACATCGCTGCCCGGCGTCACCGACGCGTCGATCAGCCGGGGCAGCGGGATGCCCGCCACCACGCCATCCTTGCCGATCCAGGGCTCGACCAGGGCGTTGATCTCCGCATCCGACAGAAGACTGGCGTGTGCGATGCCGGGCGTGGCGTTCAATATGCGCAGCACGATCTTGGTTTCGCGTTCCAGCGCGGCGCGTGGTTCGCTGCCGGTTTCCGGCGGCATGATCTGCACCGTGACGCGGTCGGACAGCCCGCTCTGCCAGCCGTGTGCGGCGCGGGTGGCGACCAGCGAGGCGCCCAGGGCAAGCGCCGCCAGGAAGGCCATTACCGCGATGACGAAATCCAGCGGCGCGGCGCCCTTGTCTCTGGGAAGAATGTAGGTCGCGCGTTCACTCATAAGAGGGCACTCATGTGTTGGCCCTGAGTTCGACCAGCCGGCCTTCGATCAGCCGCATCTCGCGCGCCCGCGTCGCCTCGATCAGGGCGCGGTCATGGGTGGCGATCAACACGGTGGTGCCCAGGCGGTTGAGTTCGGCGATCAGGCGGATCAGCCGCGCCCCCATTTCCGGATCGACATTGCCGGTGGGCTCGTCGGCGATCAGAAGGTCGGGCCGCGCCACCACGGCGCGGGCGATGGCGACACGCTGCTGTTCGCCGCCCGACAGGGTGGCGGGACGCGCCTGCATGCGGTCGCCCAATCCCACCCAGGACAGAAGCTCGCGCACGTCATGGGAGAAATCGCCCACCTTCTTGCCCGCCAGGCGCAGCGGCAGCGCCACATTGTCGAAGGCCGAGAGATGATCGAGCAGGCGGAAATCCTGGAACACCACCCCGATGCGGCGCCGGATGGCCGGCAGGTCGCGGCGCCGGGCTGTGGCCAGTTCGGTGCCGAACAGGGTGATCAGCCCCCGCGAAGGCGGTTCGGCGACATAAATCAGTTTCAGAAGTGTCGTCTTGCCCGCGCCCGACAGGCCGGTGAGGAAGGTGAAGGAGCCCGGTTCCAGCGAGAAGCTGACATCGCGCAGCACTTCGGGGCCCGAGCCATAGCGCATCCCGACATTTTCAAAACGAACCATGCGGCGGACCTTAAAGATTACATGCCTTGCGGTCATGGCCCCCGACCCCTATTTTCCTCATGTTTTTCAACAGGCCGGACATGATTCTCACCTGTCCCTCGTGCGACACGCGCTATTCGGTGGATGGGTCCAAGTTTCCCGCCGCCGGCCGCACCGTGCGCTGCGCCAAATGCGGCCATAGCTGGCACCAGGCGGGGGAAACACCGGAACCGGAAATCGCGCCCGAGATCGCACCGCGCGAGCCCGATCCGGAGCCGCGCGCGGCGCCGGAGGGCGCGGCTGCGGCCGATCCCTATCCCGTCAATCCCTCCTCCACCCGCGCCTATGCGCCCGCGGCCCATGCGCCGGTGCCGCGCGGCCCCCTGGCCCCCAAGCTGGCGGTGGTGGCCGGCTGGGTGGGACTGATCGCGGTGGTGCTGCTGATTGCGGTGTCGGCGGTGCGCTATCGCCAGGACATTGCGGTGATCTGGCCGCAATCGGCGGGCGTCTATTCCAGCCTGGGCCTGCCGGTGAATTCCAGCGGCATTGATTTTCGTCAGGTGGATTACCGGCGTGAAAGCGAAGACGGCCAGATCGTGCTGGCGGTGACCGGCATGATCGTCAATGCCGGGGCGCGCGAGCTGCCGGTGCCCCAGACCGTGCGCGTTACCCTCAGCGACGCCAGCAAGCGTGAGCTGTATCACTGGAACTTCAAGCCCACCGCCACGATCCTCAAGCCGGGCCAGTCGGTGCCCTTCACCACCAGGCTTTCCAGCCCGCCCGCCGCGGCGCGCCATCTGGAAGTGCGTTTCGCCAAAGACGGATCATGAACCCGCCTGCCATCCTTTTTTCCGCCGAGCAGATTCAGGAACGGGTCGGGGTGATGGCGCGCACCATTGCGGCCGCGCCGCTGCGTCCCGACATCGCCATGCCGGTGCTGGTCGGCGGCTTTGTCTTCGCCGCAGATTTGCTCCGGGCGCTGGCCTGGGAAGGCGTGCCGCTGGATGTGGAAATGATCTGGCTGCGGTCCTATGGCGACAAGCGGGTGGCCAGCGCCGTGTCCATGGTGGCGGGGCCGTCCGAACAGATTGCCGGCCGCCATGTGCTGGTGATTGATGGCGTGCTGGATGCCGGTCGCACCATCGCCAAGGCGGTGTCGCTTATCAATGCGGCGGGCGCGGCCAGCGTGCAGGTGGCGGTGATGCTGGACAAGCAGCGCGGTGATGCGCTGGCCAAGGCTGACTATGTCGGCTTCACGGTCGGTGACGACTTCGTCATCGGCTATGGCATGGATGACGCGGGCAAGTATCGCGGGTTGCCGTACATCGGGAAGTTCTAACTCTTTTAATGGTCGCGCCGGCCGGGCGCGTAGCGCCCCTTAAATTAACTGCGCGCGAAGCGCGCGGGCCCCCGCTTCGCCGGTCGCTCCTAGAACGCCTTCAGCAGCCTATCGAGATAATCGCGCTCGGCTTGCGGCCGGTTCATCTGCGCGGCGCGGCGGCGCAGTTCTTCCAGGATGGCGCGGGCGCGGGCCAGGTCGGCGGCGCCTGGAATTTTCACCCCCGAATTTCCCAGGGGAGAATTTCCGCGGCCCAGCGGATCTTCACGCCCGCCCGGCTGCTGGCCGCGCTGGCCCTGCTGCGCCAGTTGCTGTGCGCCCTGGCGCAAGGCTTCCAGCGCCTGGTTCTGGGAGCTGCCGGCATTGTCCAGATCCTTGCGGCCCAGCGCCCCTTGCGCCTCGCCCATCGCCTTGCCGGCTTCGCGCAGCTTCTGCGCCGACTTGCCGTCCATGCCCTTGAGCGATTCCTGCAATTCCTTTTCCAGCGCCTGCTGCTGCTTTTGCAACCCTTGCGCGCCGCCATCCTTCGGGTCGGCCTGGCCCTGGCGCTGGCGGAAGGTCTTGTCCAGCAGCGAGCGCTGCTTGCCCATCAGCCCGCCGAATTTCTGCAGCTTGTCATTCAGGGCCTTGTCCTGCGGACTCTGGCCCTGACCCTGGCCGCTGCCGCTTTGGGCCATGCGCATATTCTCCAGCATGGACTGCAGCATCGCCAGCAACTTCGCCGCCTCCTGGCGGTCGCCGGCCTGCGATAGTGTCTGGATCAGCTTCAGCAGATCCTGGATATCCTTTTCGCCGAGGGTCTTGGTGTCGGGCGACATCGGCGCCTGGCCGGGTGGCGGCGGATTGGCGGTCATGGCCTGCAGGTAGCGCTGCATGGCTTCATTGTAGCGTTTGATAAGTTCGTCGATGACCTCCTGCGGCGCCCCCGCCGCCATGGCGGCGGCGAGCATCGCTTGCAGCTTGCGCAATTCCTCCGCCGCCGACAGCAGCCCGCCGCGTTCCAGCTTCAGCGCGGTTTCCCACAGCAGGGTCTGCACCCGCTGGATATCCTTTTCGCTTTTGGCATTCTTCACGCCGTAAAAAGCGTTGCGCATGGCGAGATAAATGTCGTGCCTGCCTTCATAGAAACGCTCCGGCTCGATGCCGAGCGCGTCCAGGGTCAGCAGCACGATGCGCCGTCCCTCGGCGTCGGACGTCGCCAGACGCTGGCGCTGTTCAATCAAGGCGCGGGCCAGGGGGTCGGTGAAGACCCGCGCCGGCAGGCGGAAACTGACGGTGCGGCTGACGCCCTTCTGGCCGATGGCGTCGCGCGCTTCCAGACGGCCTTCCACCATCAGCCCGGCATAGGGATGGCTGGTCAGGTCAACAAAGCTGGTCTGCGTCACCGACTTTTCCGACTGGCTGGGCAACGGCAGGTCGGCCACCAGCGGCCTGGCTGTCTTGCGATTTTTCGGAACGATCACGGCCTGGACCGTGGCGAGGCCGTAATCGTCGCTGCTCTTGAAGGCGAATTTCGTGGCCAGCTGTTCGGTGCGCGACGGCGTCGCGGTCAGGGTGATGCTGGGCAGGGCGTCGGGCACGGCGCGGATTTGCCATTTGCCGATTGCCTCGCCGCCCACCTGCACCCGCACCCGCGCATCGGCGGACAGGATCACATTGCTGGAATATTCCCCGTCGGTGCCGGCAAAGCGCGGCGCAGGGTTGCTGCCCGCCGTCAGTCCCGGCGTGCGGGGCGCGCCATGCACCCGCAAGTTCAGTACCGAGCCCTGTGGCGCGGTGATGATGCCGCTATCGCCGACGCGCAGGGATGTCAGCGGCAGGCCGGTATAGGGCGGCGGATCGATCCAGGCATCGATGCGCGCGGCCGCGCCCGCGCCACTGTCAAAGGCCGAGATCAGCCGCGCCCCGGTATCGCTGCGCGCCAGCACCAAGCCCACGGCGAGCGCGATCAGCAGATACCAGCGCAAGCCATGGGGATCGCGCGTGGCGATTTCCGCGCGGGGCAGGGCCAGACGGAAGCGATTGGGAAAGCCGCGCTGGCGATGCAGATCCCACAGGGCCCGCGCGAAGGGGTCGGCGCCTACCAGCACATCGTCCCTTTCCGATACCGGGCGATGCGCCAGGCCGCTGTCGCGCTCCAGCCGCCGGGCGGCGTCGATCCGGCGCGGCCAGGCAAAATCTTCAAAGCCGTCATACAGGCAGAGGGCACCGGTGGTGATGGTGGCGGCCAGCAACAAGGCCTGCAGCGGCCAGGGGACGAAGGCGAAGATGCCGGTCAGCGCCAGTGCGAGATAAAAGCCGATGAAACCGGCGGCGGGCCAAAGCCGCGGCAGCAGCCGCTCGATGGCGAGGATAACGCGCGCCAGGACAAGCCGGCGATCGAGTGGATCAGCCGGAAAGCCAGTCAGGAATGCGGTCTTTGGCGACAAGATCGGCATGGCTTTCTCTGGGGCGTACGATGCCCCATTGCTCGCCCGCGACCAAGACTTCTGCCGCGCGCGGACGGGCATTGTAATCACCAGCCATCACCGCGCCATAGGCGCCGGCCGACAGGATTGCCACAAGATCGCCCGATTTGAGTTCCGGCAGCGCCCGCCCCGAGGCGAACAGGTCGCTGGTTTCGCACACCGGCCCCACCACATCGTATTTCGGACGCGGGGAACCCGGGGCCGGTTCCGACACCGCCACGATCTCGTGCCAGGCGTCATACATGGCGGGACGGACAAGATCGTTCATGCCCGCATCAATGATCAGGAAGGTCTTGGCGTCGCCGCGCTTGACGTAGATCACGCGGCTCACCAGCACACCGGCATTGGCGGCAATCAGCCGTCCCGGCTCGAAGGACAGCTTGCAGCCGAAATCCCTTGTCACCCGCGTCACCATGGCGCCATAGGCGGCCGGGTCGGGCGGCGGCGTATTGTTGTTCTCATACGGCACACCCAGCCCGCCGCCCATGTCCAGGCGGGTGATGGTGTGACCATCGGCGCGCAGTTGGGCAATCAATTCCCCCACGCGGGTGAAGGCGATCTCAAACGGCTCCAGGTCGGTGATCTGGCTGCCGATATGCACATCCACTCCGACAATCTCGATGCCCTTGAGCGTGGCGGCATGGGCATAGACTTCGCGTGCATGGGCGAAGGGGATGCCGAACTTGGTTTCCGATGTGCCGGTGGTGATCTTGGCGTGGGTCTTCGCGTCCACGTCCGGATTGACCCGCAGGGTGATGGGCGCGCGCCTTGCGATCGATTGTGCAACCTCGTTCAGCGCCACCAGTTCCGGTTCGCTTTCGACATTGAACTGATAGATGCCGGCGTCCAGCGCGGCGCGCATTTCCTCGCGCGTCTTGCCAACGCCGGAAAAGACGATCTTGCCCGCGGGAATGCCCGCGGCCAGCGCCTTGGCCAGTTCGCCGCCCGACACGACATCGGCCCCCGCGCCCAGGCGCGCCAGGGTCTTCAGCACCGCGAGATTGTCATTGGCCTTGGCCGCATAGGCGATCAGGGACCCTGCGGGCAATGCGCCCGCGAAGACCTTGTAGTGCCGCTCCAGCGTGGCGGTGCTGTAGCAATAAAAAGGTGTGCCGACTTTTTCAGCCAGCTGGTCCAGCCGCACGCCTTCCGCGCACAGCACGCCGTCCTTGTACTGGAAATAATTCACTTATCTACCGAGAGGGAAAGGTGGCCGCGACGGATCGGGTTCGTCCCGCTGCGAGGGTTGCCCGTTGGGCTTTACCAGATCGTTTTTCACGCCGCAGGCAGTGACCAGCAGCGACAGCGCCACAAGGATCAGGACACGTCTCATTTGAAGGCCGCCTTCCAATACGCCACCTGTTCCTTCACCCGCGCCGGCGCGGTGCCGCCCAGGCTCATGCGCGATTTCACCGAGGATTCCAGCGACAGAACCGCAAACACGTCTTGCGTGATGGCGGGTTCGATCGCCTGCATCTCGGCCAGCGGCAATTTTTCGAGCGTCACGCCCTTGTCCTCGGCGGCTTTCACGATGGAGCCGGCGATATGATGGGCTTCGCGGAACGGCTTTTTCAATACCCGCACCACCCAGTCGGCCAGGTCGGTGGCGGTGGGATAGCCGGCTTCCGCCGCGCTGAGCATCTTTTGCGGGTTGGCGGTGAGGTCGGCGATCATCGCCGCCATGGCGGCGAGCGAAATTTCCAGCGTGTCGGCCGCGTCGAACACCCGTTCCTTGTCTTCCTGCAGGTCGGTGCCATAGGTCAGCACCAGGCCCTTGACCACGGTGGCCAGCGCCACGAAATCGCCCAGCACCCGCCCGGTCTTGCCGCGGATCAGTTCGGCGGCATCCGGGTTTCTTTTCTGCGGCATGATGGACGAGCCGGTGGTGAAGGCGTCCGACAATCTCACAAAGCCGAAAGCCGGCGTTGACCATTGCACCAGCTCGCCCGCCAGCCGCGACAGGTTCACGGCGCTGATGGTGCAGGCCGCCAGATATTCCAGCGCGAAGTCGCGCGCCGAGATCGCATCCATGGAATTGCGCATCGGTCTGGTGAAGCCCAGCGCCTTGGCGGTGGCGTCGCGGTCGATAGCGAAGGACGTGCCGGCCAGGGCGGCGGCGCCCAGCGGCGATTCATTCAGCCGCTTGCGCGCATCCTCGAAACGGCCGCGGTCGCGCCCGAACATCTCGACATAGGCCATCAGGTGATGGGCGAATGTCACCGGCTGCGCCACCTGCATATGGGTGAAGCCCGGCATGATGGTGTCCAGATGCGTCTCGGCCTGGGCCAGCAGCGCCTTCTGCAGCACCATCAAGCCTTCATCGGCGCGCACGCAGGCGCTGCGCACCCACAGGCGGAAATCGGTCACCACCTGGTCGTTGCGCGAGCGGGCGGTGTGCAGACGCCCGGCGGCGGGGCCGATCAGTTCGGCCAGCCGCGCTTCGATGTTGAGATGAATGTCTTCCAGCTCGCGCTTGAAGACGAAGGTTCCCGCGGCGATTTCCTTTTCGATGGCATCGAGGCCGCCCAGGATCGCCTGGCCGTCATCCTTGGAGATGATCCCTTCCGTTGCCAGCATGCGGCAATGGGCCCGGCTGCCGGCCAGGTCTTCACCCGCCAGGCGCTTGTCGAAATCGATTGAGGGGGTAATCTCCCTCATGATGGCGGCAGGACCGGAGGCAAACCGTCCGCCCCACATTTTGTTCGTGCTCATTTTTTCAATCCAAAGGCCATGACCAAGAAAATCATCATCAGCCTGTCTGTGATCGCAGCAATCGCGTTCGGGTTTCTATATGGGAAAGGCCTGCTTTCTGTCCATCAGGGGCTGGAGCCGCCAGCGTCGCTTGCCGCCCTGAAGCTGGAAAAGACGCCCCAAAACGCGCCTTCCGTGGGCTTTACCGACGCCACAGGCCGTCGTTATGCGCTGGAGACATTCCGGGGCCGCTATGTGCTGCTCAACCTGTGGGCGACCTGGTGCGCGCCCTGTGTCGCCGAACTGCCGGCGCTGGTGCGGCTGCAGGCGCGTGCGCCGGGCCTTCGGGTCATGGCGATCAACACCGACCGTGCCGGCGTGGACGCCGCCGCCTTCCTCAAAAGCCATGGCGCGCGGGCGCTGATCCCCTACCGCGATGTCGATGTGACCATGCTGAGGAGCTTCAAGGCCTATGGCCTGCCGCTGACCGTGCTGATCGACCCGCAAGGCAAGATCATCGCCCGCGCCGAAGGGCCGGCGGACTGGGATTCGCCGGAGGCGGTGAAGTATTTCAAGCGCGTGACCGGAAGCTAACGCGTCGGGACAGGATGTTCCCCGCGATAGTCGTAGAAGCCGCGGCCCGTCTTGCGGCCCAGCCAGCCGGCTTCGACATATTTCACCAGCAGCGGGCAGGGGCGGTATTTGGAATCCGCCAGGCCTTCATAGAGCACCTGCATCACCGACAGGCAGGTATCCAGGCCGATAAAGTCGGCCAGCTGCAGCGGCCCCATGGGATGGTTGGCGCCCAGCCGCATCGCGGTGTCGATGGCGTCGACATTGCCCACGCCTTCATACAGCGTATAGACCGCCTCATTGATCATCGGCAGCAGGATGCGGTTGACGATGAAGGCGGGGAAATCCTCGGCATAGGCGGCGGTCTTGCCGACGCGCTTGACGATTTCCAGCGCCGCCTGGAAAGTCGAGTCGTTGGTGGCGATGCCGCGGATCACTTCCACCAGCTGCATCAGCGGCACCGGATTCATGAAGTGCAGGCCGATGAAATTCTCAGGCCGGTCGGTGACCGAGGCCAGCCGCGTCACCGAGATGGATGAGGTGTTGGTGGCGATCAGGCACTTTTCGGAAATGCGCTTGCACAGATCCTGGAAGATCTTTTTCTTGATGCTTTCGTCTTCGGTTGCCGCCTCTATCACCAGGTCGCGGTCGCGCAGATCGTCCAGCGTCTGGGTGACGCGGATGCGCGCCAATGCCGGCTTGATCTGGTCTTCGCTGATGACGCCCTTCTGGGCCTGGCGCTGCATGTTCTTTTCGACGCGCTCGATCGCCTTGGACAACGCGTCCTTGTTGATGTCGTCCAGCACCACGTCATAGCCGGCCAGCGCCAGCACATGGGCAATGCCGGTGCCCATCTGTCCCGCGCCGATTACGCCAATTTTCTCAACAGCCATGTAATTTGCCTTTACTTGTACCCGCGCTTGCCGAGCTCTTCATCGATCTCGGGCAGCGCTTTGAACAGATCCGCCACCAGTCCGTAGTCGGCGACCGAGAAGATCGGCGCCTCTTCGTCCTTGTTGATGGCCACGATAACGCGGGAGTCTTTCATGCCCGCCAGATGCTGGATGGCGCCGGAAATGCCCACCGCGATGTAGAGATCGGGCGCCACAACCTTGCCGGTCTGGCCCACCTGATAATCGTTGGGCACATAGCCCGCATCCACGGCGGCGCGGCTGGCGCCGACGGCGGCATGCAGCTTGTCGGCAATGGAATCCAGCATTTTGAAGTTCTCGCCCGATCCCAGCCCGCGTCCGCCGGAGACGATGATCTTGGCCGAGGTCAGTTCCGGTCGCTCGGACTTGGACAAAGCCTCGCTGGCGAATTTGGAGGTGCCAGGATCGGCAGCGGGGGCGATCTTTTCAATCGCGGCGCTGCCGCCTTCGCTGGCTGCCTTGAAGGCGGTGGTGCGCACAGTGATGATTTTCTTGCCGCTAGGGGCCTGCAGGGTCTCTAGGGCGTTGCCGGCATAGATCGGCCGCTCGAAGGTGTCGGGCGAAATGACTTTCAGGATTTCGGAAATCTGCGGCGTGTCCAGCCTGGCGGCCACGCGCGGCAGGATGTTTTTTCCGGTGGTGGTGGCCGGGGCCAGGATGGCGTCATACTTATCCGCCAGGGTAAGGATCAGCGCTTCCATCGGCTCGGCCAGTTGCCGCGCGTAGGAAGCGCTCTCGGCCAGCAGCACTTTTTCCACGCCGGCGATCCTGGCCGCCGCATCCGCCACGCCGGCGCAATTCTCACCCGCCACCAGGATATGAACCGGTGCGGAGACGGCGGCCGCCGCCGTCACCGCCTTGTGGGTGGCGTCCTTCAGCGAAACATTGTCGTGTTCGGCAAGCACCAGCGAAGCCATCAGATGACTCCATCGGCTTTGAGCTTGTCCAGAAGCTCAGCCACGCTGGCGACCTTGGCGCCGGCGGCGCGCTTGGGCGGCTCGGTTACTTTCAGCACCTTGAAGCGAGGGCTGACATCGACGCCGAAATCGCCCGGCGTCTTTTCCTCGATCGGCTTCTTCTTGGCCTTCATGATATTGGGCAGCGAGGCATAGCGCGGTTCGTTCAGGCGCAGGTCGGTGGTCATCACCGCCGGCAGCCTGACCTCCACCGTCTGCAGGCCGCCGTCGATCTCGCGGGTGATCCTGGCATTGCCGTCACCAAGCTCGAGAGAATGCGCGAAGGTACCCTGCGGCCAGCCCAGCAACGCGGCCAGCATCTGGCCGACCTGGTTGGCGTCGTCGTCGATCGCCTGCTTGCCGGTGATCACCAGCTGCGGTTGTTCGGCGTCGACAATGGCCTTGAGAATTTTGGCGACCGCGAGCGGTTCGACCATCGCGTCGTTCTTCACGAGGATGCCACGGTCGGCGCCCATGGCCAGGGCGGTGCGGATGGTCTCAGACGCCTGCTGCGGCCCGATGGACACGACCACGACTTCGCTCGCTTTGCCCTTTTCCTTCAGGCGCACGGCTTCTTCGACGGCGATTTCATCGAACGGGTTCATGGACATTTTGACATTGGCCAGGTCCACGCCGCTCTGGTCCGCCTTGACGCGAACCTTGACGTTGTAGTCGATCACCCGCTTGACGGGCACCAGGACCTTCATGGTGTTTCTCTGATCCCCAATGGACGGCGCTTTCAGCGTCGGGTAACGGCGGCCGGCCTGTTGTTGTGCGGTGCAAAAAGTATGGCCGCAGCCGCAAGGCTGTCAACGAAACCCGATGAGCTTAGGGCCAGGTATGCTGCATTGCAGCAAATCTGGTTAACCGCAGCCCCTTTGTGCGTCATTCCGCCACAGGCTACTTCAGGGTCGCCAGATAGGCGACCAGATCGGCCTGCTGGTTCTTGGAGGTGATGCCGGCGAAGAACATCTTGGTGCCGGGCACCATGCGGGCCGGGCCGGCAGACCATTTCACCAGATTGGCGTCGGTCCAGGTGATGTTGGCGGCCTTCAGCTGCGGGGAATAGGGAAAGCCGGGGCGGGTGCCCGCCTTGCGGCCGACAACGCCGAACAGATTGGGGCCCAGGGCGTCGCCGCCGCCCTTGTCGTCGGTGTGACAGACGGCGCAGCGTTTGTAGACATTCTTGCCCTTGACGGGGTCGCCTGCGGCATGGGCCGCAAGGGTGGTGCCCACCAGCAGCGCCAGGGCGACGAAACTTTTCGCAAGCATAGAATAAGCCTTTTCTTAAGGTACCCCAAAGGGCTTCCATATCCGATCTTGCCGATGAAAACAGCCCATTTTTCGAGCAGGCCGGTCGGTATTTGACCTCAGGCGTTGACCAGCTCGACCTGGACCACATCGGTCCGCGCCACCTCGAAGGTGGCCGCGCAGATGCCCAGGTAGAATTCCCAGTTGCGCAGGAACTGCTGGTCATGGCCCAGGGCCCGGATCTGGCTTTCCGCGCCCTGCATCCTGACCAGCCATTCGCGCAGGGTGCGGGCATAGTCCTTGCCGAAGCCGAAGGCGCCGGCGAATTTCAGCCCGGCCCTTTCGGCTTCCTCGCGGAAACGCGCCAGGGACGGCAGCATGCCGCCGGGGAAGACATAGTGCCGGATGAAGTCGCTGCGGGTGCGATAGCCGGCGAACAGCTCGTCCCTGATGGTGATGGTCTGGATGACGGCGCGGCCGCCGCGCTTCAGACGCTCGGCGACGCAGGAAAAATAGGCCGGCCAGTAATGCTCGCCCACCGCCTCGAACATCTCGATCGAGACGATGTTGTCGAAGCTGCCTTTTGTAAGCCTGTAATCCTGCAGCTTGATATCGGCGGCGCCGCCCAGGCGTGCGGTGGCGAATTTGTGCTGGGCAGGTGAAATGGTCACGCCGGTGACATTGTGGTTGTCGGCGGCGGCGCGCTCGGCGAATCCGCCCCAGCCGCAACCGATTTCCAGCACGCTGGATCTGGGCGCGTCGAATTTGGACAGGATGCGCTCATACTTGTTCTGCTGGGCGCGATATAGATCGGCGGTGCCGTTATAGAGCGCCGAGGAATAGGTCATGCTCTGGTCCAGCCACAGCGAATAGAAGTCGTTGCCGACGTCGTAATGGTCCTTGATGTTGCGGGACGAGCCGCTGATGGAATTCCTGCGCACCAACGCATTGTGAATGACGAAAGCGATGCGGTTCAGCATGTTGCCGTCGGAAAATTTGTCGAAATGATCCAGGTTGAGCAGGAACAGGCTCACCAGATTCTCGACGCTGTCGGTGTCCCAGCTGCCGGCGATATATTCCTCGCCCAGCCCGATATCGCCGCGCGCCATGATCCGGCGCAACACGTCCCATTCATGGATGTGAAAGCGCGCAGAAGGGCCGGGATTGGCCCCCCGGCACAGGGTCACCTCGCCGTTGGGGGCGATGAATTCCAGGGTGCCAAACTCCAGCGCGCCGATCGCCTTGCGCCAGCTCTTCTCGATATAGGACGCGGGTATCAAGGCCATCGAGGCTTCCCGGAAAAAAAGGACTGACCAAGATTAAGCGCCAATGCGGCTCAAAACAATTCGGCCGGAACCGGCTCGAAGGTGGGCAGGGTCCATGGTTTTTGCAGCGCCGCATCGGCCAGGGGGGCGGGGGTGCCGGTCTCCCAGGGAATGGGAGCACCCAGGCCCCGCGCGACACGGACGGCGCTGGCCAGCCCGTCCTCGTGAAAGCCGTGGCCCAGATGGGCGCCGGCGAACCAGGTGCCCCGCTGTCCCTGCAGGGCGGCGATCCTGGGCTGGGCCGCGATGGCGGCGGCATCGAAAACCGGATGGTCGAATTCGCACACATCGAAAATCCGCTCTTCGGGGATGGCGCGGCTGGGATTGAGGCTGACGAACAGGGGGTATTTCTCGTCGATGCCCTGCAGACGGTTCATCCAGTAGGTCACGGCGATCCGGGGGTGCAGGACGTCGCCGTCCGAACTGTAGACCCAGCTGGCCCAGCAGCGCCTGCGGCGCGGCATCAGGCTGGTGTCGCGGTGCAGGACGGCCGTGTTCTTCTGATAGCGAAAGCAGGACAGGGCGGCGCGCTCGCCCGCGTCGGCGTCCTGCAGCAGCGCCAGAGTCTCATCGCCATGGCTGGCCATCACCACCTGGTCATAGACCTCGAAGCCGCCCTGGCTGTCGCGGATCTCGACCTTGCCGGCATTGGGGCCTGATGGCGGACGCGTGACCGACACGGCGCCGCAACCGGTGCGGATGCGCGATGCGAAGCTTCTGGTCAGGCGGCTTACATATTCCTGCGATCCGCCGGTGACGGTGCGCCATTGCGGCTGGCCGGAATAGGACAGGAGATGATGATTGGCGAAGAAGCGCACCAAGGTGCGGGCCGGGAAATTCATCATCTCGCAGGGCGGGCAACTCCAGATCGCGCCCGCCATGGGCAGCAGGTAATAGCGGCGAAACCACTCGCCCAGGCCCAGCTTGGCGATCAGGCCGTCCAGCGTAAGTTCGGGATGGCGCTCCACCGTCGCTTGCGCCTCGGCGTTGAATTTCATCACGTCGCGCACCAGCAAGCCGAATTTCGGCCTGAAAAAATTCCGGCGCTGGCCCAGCACGGCATTGAGATCGGCCGCGCCCCATTCCAGCCAGCCATCGCGGATGGAGGCGGCGAAAGTCATGTCGCTGCCATGGGTGGGCACGCCCAGATGCGCGAACAGCCCGCACAGATTGGGATAGTTGGGCCGGTTGAAGACGATGAAGCCGGTATCCACCGCAATGGCCGCGCCGTCATAATCCAGCGTGACGGTGCGGCTGTGGCCGCCGACCCGGGCCGCCTTTTCATAAAGGGTGATCTCATGGTCAGGATTGAGCAGATAGGCGCTGCCCAGTCCTGAAATACCCGTGCCGACAATCGCGATTTTGGCCATTCACTCCCGCCTTTGTGACAGTTACGCCGCTGCGCCGGACACGGATCACCGGAAAGGGGATGATCCGTAGCGGCGGCGGGGACGTAGAAGCAAGCAAAGCGAGGGAATGTCCGATGGCTTATCTGATCGCCTATGTCGCGGCGGCCTTGGTGATGGGCGGGCTGGATTTCCTCTGGCTCAGCAACACATCGGGACCGCTTTACCACCGCGCCCTGGGCGCGGTGATGGCGGAAAATCCCAACATGACGGCGGCGGTGGCCTTCTATCTCGTCTATATCGCCGGCATTCTGATCTTCGCGGTGCGTCCGGCCCTGGCCAGCGGCGACTGGCGCACCGCGGCCCTGTTCGGCGCCCTGTTCGGGTTCTTCGCCTATGCGACCTATGACCTGACAAACCTGGCGACCCTGAAAACATGGTCGCTGAAAGTGTCATTGATCGACATGGCCTGGGGTGCGCTGCTGACGGCCGTCACCGCCAGCGCCGCGGCCCTGGCCGCGCTCAAACTGGCAAAATAAAAGCCGAAGCTCGATTTGCAGCTAACCGGCGGATGGAATGGCGCCCTGGGCGGTGATTTCATTCTTGTGCGCGTCATAGCTGACCGCCGCCGCATCCAGCACCACGACCTTCCCGGCCTGGCCTATCAGCGCCACCGCGACCTTGGTGGGCTTGCCCTCGGGCGACACTTCGACCCTCTGCACCGCCCCTATGGTCTTGCCGGTATTGTCCAGCACATTGGCTGTGGCGATCTTCGAAGGCGGGTTGATGAGGGAAGAGAGCGCCCCGCTGGCGGTGGCGGTCTCGACCGGCATGGTCGGCGCGGCCGCCGGTACGGCGCTGGCGTCAATCACCCCCACCTGTTGCGAGCCGGGCGCGGCTTCACGCGCCGCCAGCAGGTTCAGCTGGCGCGTGGCTTCCTTTTCCGCCGGCGTGGATTCTCCGGCGAATGCGGGGCCGCCGAAAACCATAAGGGCGGCACCGGCCATGATGACATTGCGCGATTTCATGAGGGGCTCCTGAACGCAGTGAGGATCTTTTTGGAAAACGGGCCGGGCAAGGGGTTGTTCCGCGCCTGCCAGCGGAACTGCTGGAACCGTGCCCGACATTGATGGGAACCCGCAGGGTCCGGCGGTGTTCCTTCCTCATATATCTGGAGGAATTTCAAATGCTCGGAACAATTCTGATTGTGGTTCTGCTGCTCCTGCTGCTGGGCGCCTGGCCGTCCTGGCCGCACAGCCAGAGCTGGGGCTACTACCCGTCCGGCACATTGGGCCTGGTTTTGGTGATCGTGCTGGTGCTGGCGCTGCTGGGACGAATCTGACGCGTCCAAGCATGTCGGGAGGCATGCATGACCAAGAAGAGCCTGTTTGAAGACATCAAGCTCAATCCGGCGCGAATCTATCGCGCCCCGGGCGACGTCATCCGCGATCGCCGTTTCGGAGATGCGGAACGCGTGGAAATTCTGCGGGCCTGGCGCGGGTATGCGGCGGTGGATGAAGCCGGGATCGACGCCCTGATCGCGGAACTGGAAGCGCGCCTCGACACCGCCAGCAATCACCCCGCGGAATAGACGATACAAAGGAGACGAAGATGCATACCGAAGAAGGCCATGTGGTTCTCAGTGCGCAGGAAGCGCGGCAGGGCAAGGAGCTGGGCGTGATGCGCTACGTGCTGCATATCAGCCTGGCGCTGTCGGTGATCGCCGGCATCGTGCTTTACACGATCTTCTTCCGATAGGAGTCAGTGGGTGGTGCGTCCGGACAGCTCGATCAGGGCGCGGCGCAGTTCCACGGGCCCGAACGGCTTTTGCAGCACCAGATAGTCGCGGAATTCCACCGGCAGGCCGCGTGCGCCATAGGCGGTCGCGAACATGAAGGGAATGCCGCGCGCCTCAAGTTCAGCGGCGAAGGGAAACACGGTCTTGCCGTTCAGATGGACATCCAGCATCGCCAGATCGAAGCTGTCGCTGTCCAGCATGCGCATGGCGTCTTCCAGCCGGGGCACCACGGCCGCCACCTCATAGGCAAGCTCGCTGACCATGTCCTCGATCAGCATCGCCACCGTCATCTCGTTCTCGACCACCAGCACCCCGGGGGCGGCCAGGCGCAGGGTCGAATGATTGGCGGGAAGGCCGGGCGTGCGGTGAAGCGGGTGAGAGGTGCTCACCGGTTTGCAACGCATGGCAGGTCCGGAAGTTTCCCGCGTTGCCGCAGGTACCTCCTAAGCTTCTGATAGGGTTAGCGATTTCTTACCCGTCGGCGGCCAACTTGACGGTTCGGCCGGGTGACGTCACCAAGGGCCATCAATTCTCTTCATCAATGCCCTTGGGGACTTTGCGCCGGTGTCCAGCCCTCAAATCTCTGTTGTCGTTCCCACTTTCAAGGAGCGGGGGAATGTTGCCGAGCTGGTGCGGCGGCTGGACCTGGCCCTGTTGGGGATCGCCTGGGAAGTCATCTTCGTGGACGACAATTCCCCTGACGGCACTGCGGCGGCGGCCAAGGAGATCGGTTCCCGGGATACCCGCGTGCGCTGCCTGCGCCGGGTCGGCCGGCGCGGCCTGGCCGGGGCCTGCATCGAAGGCATGTCCGCCAGCGCCGCCCCCTATGTGGCGGTGATCGACGGCGATCTGCAGCATGACGAAAAGGTCCTGCCCGCCATGCTGGCCAGATTGACCAGCGGCCAGGCCGATCTGGTGGCCGCCTCCCGCTATGTCGAAGGCGGCAGCGCCGCCAGCTTTTCGGGCAGCCGCGGCGCCATCTCGCGGCTTGCCACGAAGCTGACCCACCGGATGGTCGGCACCAAACTCAGCGATCCCATGTCGGGCTTCTTCATGATGCGGCGCGACCGTTTCGATGAGGTGGCGCCGCGCCTGTCGCCGGTGGGATTCAAGATCCTGCTCGATATCGCGGCCACCGGCGGCGGCAAGCTGCGCATCGCCGAACAGCCCTACAGTTTCGGTGAGCGCTTTGCCGGCGAAAGCAAGTTCAACGCCCAGATCGGGGTGGAATTCCTGGGCCTGCTGCTGGCCAAGATGACCGGCGATGTGGTGGATCCGCGCTTCATTTTCTTCGCCCTTGTCGGCACCATCGGCCTGTTCGTCCATCTGGTGGCCTTGCGCCTGTCACTGTGGCTGCTGCCGGCCGACCTGCCCGACATGTTCCGCTGGGCCCAGTTCATCGCCACCTTCATCGCTATGACCAGCAACTTTCTGCTCAACAATGAGCTCACCTATCGCGACCGCCGTCTCAAGGGCTGGTCGATGGCGCGCGGCTTTGTGCTGTTCTGCCTGATCGGTTCGGTGGGCGTGCTGGCCAATATCGACCTCGCCTCGTGGCTGTACATCGAACGCTCGCGCTGGCTGCTGGCGGGCGCGGCGGGTGCCATCATGAGCGCGCTGTGGAATTACGCCATGTCCACTCTCTTTGTCTGGCGCGCGCGTTGATACCCGTCCGCGTCAGCCTCGCTTTGATTGCCGCGTTGGTTGTCTTGCGCGCGGTGATGGCCGCATTGCTGCCGCTGTCGGCGGATGAGGCCTATTACTGGCTTTGGTCCAAACATCTGGCAGCCGGCTATTACGATCATCCTCCGATGATCGCCTGGGCCATCCGCGCCGGGACATCCCTGTTCGGCGATACGCCACTGGGCGTGCGTTTGGCGGGAATTGTCCTGTCGCTGCCGGCCAGCTTGCTTGTCTGGCAAAGCGCGGTGCTGATTTTGAAAGACGCCAAACGCGCGGCGCTGGCGGCCTTGCTGTTCAATCTCACCTTGATGATTTCGGTGGAGCTGCTGGCGGCGACGCCGGACATGCCCTCGGTCGTTTTCGCGGCCGCCTTTGTCTGTTTCCTGGCGCAGGTTCAGGCAAGTGGCGACGGCCGCTGGTGGCTGGCGGTTGGAGTTTCCGCCGGCCTTGGCCTGCTGTCGAAATATTCCGCGCTGTTTCTGGGCTTCGGCACCTTGCTGTGGCTGGTGGTGGATGGACGTCAGAGAAAATGGCTGGCAACGCCCTGGCCGTATCTGGGCGCGGCGCTGGCGCTGCTGATCGTCACCCCGCATCTGATCTGGCAGGCGCAGCATCACTGGATGACCCTCGCCTTCCAGTTCGGCCGGGTCGGCGGCGGCGCCTTCACCTTGCGCTTCCTGGGCGAATTCCTGGGCGCGCAACTCGGCCTCGCCACGCCGCTGATCTTCGTCCTGATGGCCATCGGCCTGTGGCGCGCGACCAAGCGGGGAGACGACCGCCTTGTCCTGGCGGTGCTGGCATGGACGGGGATCGCCTATTTCCTGCAGCACGCCCTGCATGACCGGATACAGGGCAACTGGCCCTGTTTCCTCTATCCGGCGCTGGCCATCCTGGCGGCGGGTGCGTTCCGCACGGAAGGAAAGGCACGCTGGCTTTCCTTCGCCGCCGCGCCGCTGGCTTTGCTGCTGGTGCTCCTGACCTATGCCCAGGCGCAGTTCGCCATCCTGCCTTTGAAGAAGGATCCGGTGGCGCGACTCCTGGGCCGCGATTTTGCGCCCATCGCCGAAGTGATCGGCGCGCTGAGCAAGGCGCGTGTCGCCGACGCCATCCTGACCACCGATTATCAGACCACAGCCTGGCTGCGCTTCACCCAGCCGGGCGTGACCGTGATCCAGGTGAATGAGCCGCAGCGTTATCCGTCCGCGCCTGCGGCCGGCGCCAGGCTCCTGCAAGGCAAGCTGTGGTACCTGGCGGAACTGAAGCGCGACCAGCACCAGCTGGTGCAGCGATCCTTCGGCTATACCGGCTATCCCACCCAGCTTCAGGCGCCCGGTACGCTGTACATGCTGTATCCCGTAGGAAAGCCGAAAAGTTCCCAAATCGGCCGGATGCCCTAGCGGCGCCTCAAACAAAAAAAGCCCCGCAGAGCGGGGCTTTAGGGAAGAGAGCGGACACCCAAAGCGGGCTGTCGAAGGGGCTGGGGGCGTTCCGGATCGGACGTCCGCTCGCTTCAGATAATGGGTGAGAGAAAAAAGCGTTCCCGGGCGTTGCGCTTTTTTTAAATCTTGTCCGCCGCGGCGACCTGGGACGTCGGGTTGGCGGCTTCCGCGGCATGGCGGTCGGCCGAGCCGAACAGCACCGCCAGCAGCAGCACGCCGGCGATCAGGCTTTCGATGGGGTGTTCGTATATGAAAGTGGGAATACGCATAGGCAATCTCCCTTCGACACGAAACGCCGGCCGAACCTAGACGGGTGGCCGTCCACGCAATGCGCCGGAAAAGGCGCTGACAATCAGAAGGATCACAAAAACCACCAGCAACAGCTTGGCGATGGTCGCTGCCATGCCGGCCAGTCCGAAGAAACCCATATAGCCCGCGACCAGTGCGAGAATGAGGAAAGCAAGCGCCCAACCCAGCATGACGGATCGTTCCTGCAACCAGAGTGTAGGTCACAAAAACGTCAGGATCAGGGTTGGGGTTCCCGCCTATCCACAGGCCGGAGCGGGAATGGGCGCGCTATTTGGCGCTTCTGTTGCGATTGAGGAACATGTTGGCAGCGCCTGCCAGGCCCGCGCCGATGATGGCGATCCAGGGCGTTTCCTTCGCCACCGCAGCGAGAAGCGCGCGCGTCAGTTCATTGTTGGCTTGCGGCGGCGGCTTTCGCGGACGCGACAGGCTGGTGATGACAGCCCAGAGCAGGGGCGGCACCAGAAGGATGGCGCCCGCCACGGCGTGCGCCCCGGCGATGCCCAGCGTGGCAACCAGCGCCGAAGCCAGCGCCATGCCCAGCAGGCCTACGCCAAAAAACGCCATGGCGATGGCAATGGCGGTCCAAATGGCCTTGGCGGTCAGTCGCGCGAACATCTCAAATCCCCATCCTGCTGCCCGTTTATACGACAGCGCTGGTTAACAGGGAAATGATCCTCGAACTTCAGCGCCTGCTGAGGAAAATGGCGCCCAGAAAGGCGCCGATGCCGCCCGCGATCAGCAGGGACTGGATGGGCTGGGCCCGGACATAGCCCCGCAATTCCTCGGCATTTTCTTCCGCCCATTCTTCGGCTTCGTCCTTGTATTCCAGGGCGACGCCTTTGGCTTCCTTGGCGGCTTCCTCGGCCAGCGCCACGGCGCGGTCGGCGATTTCCTCGGCTGACTTCATCGCCAGCGCGGCGCGTTCCGACGCCACTTCGCTGACGTCGCCGTAAAGGCCTTTCATGTCATCCTGCAGCGCGCCGAAATCGGCGCGCAAGGCGGCAAGGCGGGCTTCGATATTGCCGTTCGCCACGGACTTTTTCTTGGCGGCCATGATTCAAATCTCCAATTCAGCAAATGATACAACGCACCAAACGGCCTAAGCGGCTTCCTTCGCCACCGGATGGAAAAACAGCGCCTGTCCCACGGTCGCCTGCACGGTTTCCGGCAGGAAGGGCTTGGCAATCAGATAGGTAGGTTCGGGACGCTCGCCAGTCAAAAGCTTTTCCGGATAGGCGGTGATGAAGATGACCGGAATGTCGAAGGCGGCGAGGATGTCGCTGACGGCGTCGATGCCGCTGCCGCCTTCGCCCAGATTGATGTCGGCCAGCACCAGGCCGGGGCGCTCGGATAGCGCCTTGGCCACCGCATCGTCGCGGGTGGCGGCGATGGCGACGACCTTGTGGCCCAGTTCGGTGACCAGGTTTTCCAGATCCAGGGCGATGATCGGCTCGTCCTCGATGATCAGCACCTTGCTGGCCAGCTGGGTGTCGATGGTCTTCTGGGCGCCCAGGATGGCGGCCTCCACCTCTTCAGGACTCTCATCGATAGTGAAAGCGGCTTCCTCCAGGCTGAAGGCCTCGACGGCAGTCAAAAGCAAGGCTGCCCGCTTGGAGGCGGACAGGGATTTCAGTCGCCCTTCCGGGGTCTTGCCGGGGATCTGGGCGGTTTCGTCATAATGCTCGGCGCCCGACTGCCAGATGGCATGGAACAGGCGGTAGAGGCCTACCCTAGGGGGGACCCCCTCAATAAGGCTTTGATCTCCCGCAAGAAGTGCCGTCAAGGCGTCGCGGACATGGGCATCCCCGCTGGACTGCGACCCGGTTAAGGCCCGCGCATAGCGGCGCAGATAGGGAAGATGCGGCGCAAGGGTTTGCGACATGCTCATGGATTGGCTCCTTCAGCCCTGGATAGAAAGCTCAGATGAGGAACTTACGCCAGCCAAAAAGTTCCCTAGCCTGCCGGAACCATCGCGTAGGCCGTTCGTTTGGAACCTTGGGAAGGGGAACTGCATGGGGTTGAGGGAACGAAAATACTCGCCGCGCTACCGGATTTCCGGGGGCCGGCGGCAACCAGGGACTGGTTTGGTCGGATATGACGCAGCAATGGGATACCACCGTGTCTGAGGAAAAGCCCACCGAAAAGGCGCGGGCGATCCGCGCGCGCCAGCGAGCCATCGGACGCGAACTGCGCCGCATGTACGACGACGTCGCCCAGGAGGCTGTGCCGGACGATTTCATGGAACTGCTGCGCCAGATAGATGAAGCCGGCGACAAAGCGGGAAAGGGCAAGGCCTCGTGATGCCGACATCCTCCCCGTCCACGCACATCCAGAAGTCGGAAAATCCGGACTTCAAGACTGAGTTGCTCGGCCTGGTGCCGTTCCTGCGCGCCTTCGCGCGGTCGCTGACCGGCAATCAGGAAGCCGCCGACGATCTGGCGCAGGAAACGCTGGTCAAGGCATGGCAGAGCCGCTCGAGCTTCATCCCGGGCACCAACCTGAAAGCCTGGCTGTTCACCATCCTGCGCAACCAGTTCTATTCCGATCGCCGTCGCGCCTGGCGTCAGGCGCCCTGGGATCAGGACGCGGCCGAGCGCATTCCGGGCGGCGGCGAGGATCAGGTGCACAGCGCCGAACTGTCCGACACGGTGCGCGCGCTGAAACATCTTTCCGACGAACAGCGCGAAGCGCTGATTTTGGTGGGCGCAGGCGGCTTCTCGTATGAGGATGCCGCTGCCATCTGCAAATGCGCCGTGGGCACGGTCAAAAGCCGTGTTGCGAGAGCGCGCAAGACCTTGATAGAGATTCTGGACGGCGGCGACACACTGAACGATGTGTCGCGTCCTGCCGGGGGAGATGCCGCTCGTGAGATTATGGCGCAGCTTGATCAGCTCAGCCCCGGGCGGCCTGAGCAAGTCGCCGGAAAAAAGCGCACAAAATAACCCCGCCGCGACGATCAATCCGGGTCATGAGCCCGGCTGGACGTTGCGCCAGCGGCTCCAGGTGATCATCACCCTGGCGCTGATCCCGGTGATCATGGTCTCCATCTTCCAGGGCGTGGCGCGCGCCCGGATCGACATCGCCAATGTCCATGACAGGCTGATCCAGTCGGCCCGCACAGTGGCGGCGGGTGATCAGAATCTGCTGGCTGCCGCCGAACAGGTGCTGCGGGCCGTGGGCAGCCTGTCCGAAGTGCGCACCATGAGCGGTAATTGCGATGGCGTGCTGGCCGATACACTGATCGGCGTGCGCTATTTCTCCAACCTGACCCGCATTGACGAGCATGGCCGGGTCGTCTGTTCGGCCATGGCTCTGACACGGGGCCTGAATGTTGCCGATACCGAGGTATTCCAGGCCTCGAAGAAAAGCGACGCCATGGTGGTGTCCAACCAGGTTACCAGCCGGGCCACCGGCCAGCCCATCATCGGCGGCCTGCTGGCACTGCACAAATCCGACGGCAGCTTCGACGGCGCGGTCGCCATCTCGCTGGATGTGCACTGGATCGACTACATGATGCGCACCAGCAACCTGCCGAAGGGCGCGGTGGTGGCGGTGTTCGACCGCGCCGGCAAGGTGCTCGCCACCAACAACAAGGATGTGGGCGACGCCATTGCCCGGTCGGCGCTGAAGGATCGCGCCCCGGGCCAGATCTCCAGCGCGGTGGATTCGCGCGGCGACACCTGGCGCTACGGCAATGCGGCGCTGATGGGCAACTCCATCTTCGTCGCCTTCGCGATGGGCGATAGCCAGCTGTTCGGCCCCACCTATCTGCATGTCGGCCTGGATTTCGCGCTGCCCATCCTGATGATCGGCTTTGCCTGGGTCGCGATCTGGCTGGCCACCGACCGCCAGGTGACGCAATGGATCAGTTACCTGCGCCGCATCGCCCATGCCTATCGCAGCGGCCATTACGTCATTCGTCCCGACCTAGCCGAGGCGCCGGTCGAGTTCAAGCTGCTGGGCGACGCCATGAGCGAGATGGCGGTGGGCATCCAGGACCGCGACCGCCGCCTGCGCGAGGCGGTGGACATGAAGACCACCCTGATCAAGGAAATCCATCACCGGGTGAAGAACAACCTGCAGATCGTGATGAGCCTGCTCTCCATCCAGGCCAACCAGGTGCAGGATGCGGGCGCGCGTGAAGCGCTGCTCCAGGCCCAGACCCGCATCAATGCCCTGGCGCTGGTGCACCGCATTCTCAACGAGCTGGAAGACCAGTCCACCCTCGACATCCGCGACCTGCTGGACCAGCTTTCCCACCAGATCGCCGGCGGCATGAGCAATGACCAGGTCCGCGTGGAGGTGGATGTTCCCAGCCGGGTGGTGACGGGCAGTGTGGCGGTGGCGCTGGCCCTGTTCACGGTCGAAGTGCTGACCAACATCTTCAAGCATGCCTTCCCGGAAGGGCGCGAAGGCGTGATCCGGGTCACCATGCAGCCCATGGAGGGCGGCAAGCTGAAACTGGCGATCGCTGACAATGGACTGGGCTTTGCCCAGGACGGCACGCGCAAAAGTGTGGGTTCGCGGCTGATCAAGACCTTCGGCCTGCAGCTGGGGGGCGTTTCCAGCGTCCATTCCGAGCCGGGCCGGGGCACGGTGGTGGATCTGGTTTTCCCCGATCCCGACCCGAAGCCCCATGAGGGCCCGCAGATCTAAGCAAAAAGCTGCTCAGTCATGCGTTTGGGGCTGTTTTCCCGCAGCTACGGATGGTTATGTTCCCGCTCGCAAATCAACTGAGCAGGGCCATGGCGGACAATTTCGACGCAATCGTGATCGGGGGCGGCCCCGGCGGCTACAATGCGGCGATCCGGCTGGGCCAGCTCGGCCTGACTAGCGCCTGCATCGACAAGCGCGGCACCTTCGGCGGCACCTGCCTGAATGTCGGCTGCATTCCCTCCAAGGCCCTGCTCCATGCCAGCGAGCGCTTTCACGAAGCCAAGGAGGATTTCCCCAAGCTCGGGATCAAGGCCAAGGTCGAACTCGATCTCACCGCCATGATGGCGCAGAAGACCAAGGTGGTCGGCGAGCTGACCAAGGGCGTGGAATTCCTGCTCAAGAAGGCCAAATCCGAAGCCATTGTCGGCGAAGCGCGCATCACAGGTCCCGGCAAGGTGGAAGTGAAAGGCGCCGACGGCAAGGTTCGCAACCTGACGGCCAAACACATCATCATCGCCACCGGCTCGGAAGTCGCCCCGCTGCCCGGCGTCACCATTGATGAAAAGCAGATCGTGTCTTCGACCGGCGCACTGGCGCTGACCGCCGTGCCGCGCAAGCTGCTGGTGGTGGGCGCGGGCGTGATCGGGCTGGAACTGGGTTCGGTTTGGAAGCGGCTGGGCGCGGAGGTGACGGTGGTGGAATTCCTCGACCGCATCACGCCGGGCATTGACGGCGAAGTGGGCAAGGCCTTCCAGCGCATCCTCACCAAGCAGGGCTTTACCTTCCAGCTTTCCACCAAGGTGACGGGAGTGGAGAAAAAAGGCGGCGGCGGGCTGAAAGTCACGGTCGAGCCGGCGGCGGGCGGCGACAAGTCGGTGATCGAGTGCGATGTGATGCTGGTCTCGATCGGCCGCATTCCCTACACCGCCAATCTGGGCCTGCTGGAAGCGGGGGTCGCGATGGACAAGCGCGGCCGCGTCGTCACCGACAGTCACTACCGCACCAATGTCCCGGGCCTCTATGCCGTCGGCGATTGCCGCGAAGGCCCGATGCTGGCGCACAAGGCCGAGGACGAAGGGGTGGCCTGCGCCGAAATCATCGCCGGCAAGCCGGGGCATGTGAATTACGATGCCATTCCGTCGGTGGTCTACACCTTCCCGGAAGTCGCCACCGTCGGCAAATCGGAAGAAGAACTGAAGGCGGCGGGCGTCGCCTACAAGGTCGGCAAGTTCCCCTTCACCGCCAATGCCCGCGCCAAGACCATCGCCGCCACCGACGGCATGGTGAAGATCCTGGCCGACGCCAAGACCGACAAGGTTTTGGGCTGCGCCATCATCGGGCCGGAAGCCGGCAACCTGATCGCCGAAGTGGTGCTGGCGATGGAGTTCGGCGCCTCATCCGAAGACATCGCCCGCACCTGCCATTCGCATCCCACCCTCACGGAAGCTGTACGTCAGGCCGCCATGGGCGTCGAAGGCTGGACCATGCAAATGTAGCGCGGGTCTTTTGCGCCAGCAGCTATTTCTTCGCCGCCAGTTTCACATGCTCGGACCTGGGGCCCATGCCGACAAACCGCGCCGGGAATTGCCGCAGCCACGGCCAGGCGTTCAGCAGCTTGACCACCCAGGGCACCTTGGGCGTCTCCTTGGCGCGCAACACCGGGGCCAGCATCATGTTCTGCGCGAAAAGCTGGAAGCGCTGGATGATGCGGGTGGGGAATTCGCGCCGCTTCTGCACCTTTTTCAGGTCCGACAATTTGGGCACGCCTTTCTGCAGCACCGGCCCTAGTATGTTGGCGGTCGCCACCGCGTCCTGAATGGCCAGGTTGATGCCGACCCCGCCCGCCGGCGACATGGCATGTGCCGCATCGCCGATCATCAAGAGGCCCGGCCGCGCCCATTGCTCCAGCCGGTTCACCGCCACGGTCAGCAGCTTGACCTGGTCGAAGCCGGTGATGGTGTCCACCCGGTCGGCGGCAAAGCCGGCGACCTTGCGCAGCCGGGTGCGGAAGGCGGTGATGCCTTCGGCCTTGATGGCGGCATGCCCGCCCTTGGGAATGCCATAGGCGCATTGCCAGTAATCGCCGCGGTAGATCATCACGAAGAACACGCCGCCATGGATGCGCCCCACCAGGTCCACCGGATCGCCCGCGCGGTACGGCAGGCGGAGCCACAGCACATCGAAGGGCGCGCCCAGGTCTTTCACCTTCAGACCGGACCTGTCGCGCAGGATGGAATGACGGCCATCGGCGGCAATGGTCAGCCCGGCGCGGATCTGCATGTTGCCGTTCGGTCCGGTCGCCAGCACGCCGGCGATGCGGTCGCCCCCATTCCTGTCCTTCTGGGCGATCAGGTCGCGCGCCTCGGTCTGCATCAGCAGATGGAAGTTGGGATATTTCCTGGCCTCGTCGGCGATGAAATCCAGGAAATCCCACTGGGGCATCAGGGCGATGAATTTGCTCACCGTCGGCAGCTTCGTGAAATCGCCGATGGTGAAATGCGCGTCGCCGAAATCGATCGTCACATGGCGGATCCTGGCATGGGGCAATTGCAGGAATCGCTCCAGCAGCCCCAGCTCGTGCATGATCTGCTGGGTGGAGGGATGCACGGTGTCGCCGCGGAAGTCGCGCAGGAAGTCGGCATGCTTTTCCAGCACCGTCACGTCGATCCCGGCCCGGGCCAGCAGATAGCCGCACATCATCCCGGCAGGGCCGCCGCCGGAAATGACGCAACTGGTCGAAAGTGTTTCCATGCCCACGCCCCTGGCCCCGACTCTATTGTAAAAACAGGGCCCTGCACTATATTTGCACTGCAACAATCTATCAGAAGGAGGTGATCCAGTGTCTCATTGTCATGACCTGCGGACGTCGAGGACCGCGAACTGGATGCTTCTGGTGAAGGCCAGCGCCGCGTAAAGCGACGGACTCGGTAAGACAATGCGAGGCCGTCTCCCTTCGGGGAGGCGGCCTCTCTTGTTTTGGGAAGACTGGCTTGTTTTTGCGCGCAGGGATTGTTTATTGGGTGCATGAACGGCGCCGAGACACTGGTTCACACCCTGGCCGACAGCGGCATCGAGATCTGCTTCGGCAATCCCGGCACTTCCGAGATGCATTTCGTGGCGGCGCTGGACCGCGAGCCCCGCATGCGCGGCGTGCTCTGCCTGTTCGAGGCAGTGGCGGCGGGCGCGGCCGACGGCTATGCCCGCATGGCGGCAAAGCCTGCCGCAACGCTTCTGCATCTGGGCCCGGGCTTCGCCAATGCGATTTCCTTCCTGCACAATGCCCGCAAGGCCGGCCAGGGCATCGTCAATATCGTGGGCGATCACGCCCGCAGCCATTCCCGATATGCCCAGGCCCCGCTGACGTCGGACATCATGGCGATCTGCGGTTCGGTGTCGGACTGGCTGCACCAGAGCAGATCACCGGGCGAAGTGGCGGGCGACGGTGCGCGGGCGGTGCAGGCGGCGCGCAGGGGCCAGATCGCCACCCTGGTGCTGCCCGCCGATTGCGCCTGGGAAACCGCGGAGGCGCCCGCGCAGCCGCTGCCCGCCATACGCCCCACGGCCGTTGCGCCGGAAACGGTGGAAAAGATCGCCGCCGCGCTTCGCAGCGGCAAGCGCACGCTGCTGTTGATGCGCGGCCGCTGCCTGGAGCGCGCCGGCATGGAAGCGGCGGGCCGCATTGCCCATGCCACGGGGCTGCGCATCGCCCATGACTATTTCACCCCGCGCATTACTCGCGGCGCCGGGCTACCCGCCATCGAGCGCATTCCCTATTTTTCAGAACAGATCGTCGAAGCCCTGGCCGGGCTGGAACAGATCGTGCTGGTGGGCGCGCCGCCGCCGGTGACCTTCTTTGCCTATCCCGGCAAGCCCAGCTGGGTGACGCCCGAGGGCTGCGAACTGCTGACCCTGGCCACGCCGGAGGAAGACAGCATCCAGGCGCTGACCGCGCTGGCGCAGGCGCTGGGGGCGCATGCGCCGGGCAATCTCGTGCAACTGGTGCGGCCCGATATTCCCGCCAATGGCGCGCTGACCAGCGAGGCGATGGGCGCGATCATTGCGCGGCTGATGCCGCAAGACGCCATCTGGTCGGACGATTCATTGACCGCCGGGCCGGGTCTGCAGAAATTCCTGGTCAACGCCCCGGCGCATGACGCGATCTATCTCACCGGCGGGGCGATCGGCGACGCCAAGCCGATGGCGGTGGGCGCGGCGCTGGCCTGCCCCGACCGCAAGGTGATCGCGGTATCGGGCGACGGGGCGGCGATGTATTCGCTCCCCAGCCTCTGGACCATGGCGCGCGAGAAGCTGGATGTGGTGACCATCGTCTGCGCCAACCGCAGCTACAACATCCTCAACATCGAGCTGGGCCGGGTGGGCGCGATCAATCCCGGCCCCAAAACATTG